>Ga0209097_10000207_pt1 | contig 65567 bp, 53 predicted proteins | sample AD_UKC052_MetaG_FD_184419 | JGI IMG/M metagenome (GOLD analysis project Ga0209097, IMG submission 184419) | Active sludge microbial communities of municipal wastewater-treating anaerobic digesters from USA - AD_UKC052_MetaG (SPAdes) (version 2) | ecosystem: Engineered > Bioreactor > Anaerobic >... | reverse complement strand
TCGATCTCATCGCCCTATTGCGAAAAGAGATGGACGAACACCCCGAAATCATCGAACCCCTCGGCATAATCACGTCCAGAACTCGAATGGCCGACGCCGCTGCCGCCTAATAATGGAGAAACTCCAGGGTTCTTTCTTCTTTTCGAAGAAGAAAGAACACTGGAGGCTCGGGACAGACAGCGTTTTTCGCTCCGCTCCGCTGCGCGAAAGAACGTGTCAGTCCCGGGGTTGCTTTCGGGCTAGGGGACAGACAGCGTTTTACGCTCCGCTGCGCTACGCGAAAGAACGTGTCAGTCCCTGGGATTCAACCACGACGACACGACGGCCACGACGAATCCGCGTTGTGCCGCGGGATCTGAATCCTCTTCTCTGCGTTCCTTGCGATCTCTGTGGTCAGATGGAAGTTCAACCACAAGAACGCAAGGAACGCAAAGCGGCCGTACCGACATCGGTTTTTGCGGCACCATTGCAGTGCACAGACGCGGACACGAATGGGATTGGGCGTGGAAGTGAGGGACCGGCGTGCTACACTACGGGCCTGTGGAATGTGAGCGGTCGTTGGTGGGAGACCAAGGTGTGAAGTGGAAGAAGTCCGTCCGAGTCGTCGTGGGCCTGGCGGTCGGTATCGCCGTGTTTTGGTGGGTGTTCCGCGGCACGGACTGGGGCGAGGTCTGGGCCTCGATCCGAAGGATCCATCCTGCCTGGGTGCTGGCCATGGTGGGCATCGTCGTGGCCACGTTCTTCACACGGATCCTGCGCTGGCGCTACATCGTGCGCATTGGCCATCCGGCCTCGTTCCGGCACAGGTTCAGCGCTACGCAGATCGGATTCATGGCGAATTTCCTTGTCCCCATGCGTATCGGCGAAGGCATTCGCGCGCTGGCCCTCACCCGCCTGACCACGATCCCCTTCTCGAAAAGCCTCGCCATGGTCGCCCTCGACCGCGTGAACGACCTCATCGGGCTCATCGCGACCATGCTCATCGCCGCTGGCCACGCCCGTCTGATTCCGGCGGGTTTATCCCGAGCGCCTGAATCTTGCGGTACAGGGTACTCACGTTGATGCCGAGGTCACGGGCGGCCTCTTTGCGGTTGCCGTTCCGTCGCTGGAGTGCCTCGCCGATGAGGAAGCGCTCCATGGCGTCCAGACTCATGGGCCGGACTTCTTCGCGGTCCGTCGCGGTCGCCGGCCGCAGTTCGAGCGGCAGGTGCTCGAAATCGATCATGCCGCCGCGACATAGGACAAAGGCCTGCTCGATGATGTTCTCGAGCTCGCGGACGTTTCCTGGATAATCATGCTCCATGAGCCGCGCCATGACCCGGTCTGAAACGCCAGCGATATCCCTACCGTGAAGACGATTGAACTTCGCAATGAGACGGCCGACGAGAAGCGGTATGTCTTCGCGCCGCTCCTTAAGGTCAGGCAATCGCAGATAGACCACGCGAATTCGGTAGTACAGGTCGTCGCGGAACCGGCCGGAACGCACTAACTCCGAGAGATCCTTGTTCGTGGCGACGACGACGCGCACATCGATGGGTATCGCCTTCAGGCCGCCAAGCGGCTCGACCTGGCGCTCCTGCAAAACGCGCAGTAGCCGCACCTGCATGGCGGGCGATATGTCGCCGATTTCGTCCAGGAAGATGGTTCCGTTGTTGGCCCGCTCGAAACGCCCCGGTTTGTCACGCTTGGCATCCGTGAACGCACCGGCCTTGTGTCCGAAAAGCTCGCTCTCGAGGAGGGTGTCCGGCAGTGCGGCGCAATTGACCGCGACAAAAGGCTTCCGCCGCCGGGGCGAGAGATTGTGGATAGCGCGCGCGAACAGCTCCTTGCCGGTTCCACTGGCGCCCTCGAGAAGCACCGTGCTCGAACTCGCCGAGATCTGCGGGAGAAGGTCGAAGAGCCGCAGCATGACGGGACTGCGTCCCACAATGTCCTCGAAGGTGTAGCGGCCCTCGAGTTCCTTCTGGAGTTGCTCGATCTGCGTAAGGTCCTGAAACGTTTCCACGCCGCCGATGACCGCGCCGGTATCGTCGCGGAGCAAGGCCGTGGCAATGCGTATGGGCACGCGCTCGCCTTCGTGATTGACGATGTGGCCGGTGGCATTCACCACGGGCTCGCCTTCGGACATGGTCCGCCGCAAAGCGCAGTTCGTCTCGCAAATGTCCGCGCGGAAGACATCGCAACAGCGACTCCCCAGGGCCTGCTCGCGCGCCACGCCGGTGATGCGCTCGGCGGCGCTGTTGAACGTGGTAATGTGCCAGTCCTGATCGACCGTAAACACCCCCTCGTTTATGGAATCGAGGATGGTCGCTTCACGCTGGCTGGCTTGATTCCGGAGATCCATACTAACTCCTGCTAAGAGGGTATCACATAATCGGGCAAATTGCCATCCCTGACGTCCCCGCATCATCGCTCTTTGCACGATTATGGCTAGGGATCCACTTCGCGGATCAACGCGAATCGCTGCAATCATAGGGCCTCGTGTCCCCGTTCGGGTTTGGCACGGTTCTTGAAGTACCCATGGCGATGAAAGCAGCAATTCCAGATTGGCAAGGCCGAGTTTCCCCCGTGTTCGACGTGGCGGCCCAGTTGGTAGTCGTGGACGTCGAAGACGGCCAGGTCCGAGAGCGGCGTATGGTCGCGATGACGGCCGACGGCTTGCAGGCCCGTGCGGAACACGTGGCCGAGCTGGGCGTGAACGTGCTGATCTGCGGCGCCATCTCGTGGCCGCTGGAGCTTGCGCTTTCCAATGCTGGTGTCGAGGTCGTACCGCAGACCTGCGGCGAAGTTGAAGATGTGCTGGCCGCCTTTGTTGCGGGCCGGCTGGGTCACGATGCGTTCCTCATGCCGGGCTGCTGCGGTAGACGCCGGCGTTTCCGCAAGCAGTGTCGCCGTGGCCGGTCTCCGTGATCTCACACACGAACCGGCGGCGGCAAATGGAGATTGAACTGGCGGTGATCGAAAGGAGGTAACCATGCCGAGAGGTGATGGATCAGGCCCGCCCCAAGGCGGACGCGGTCAGGGCCGTGGCCGGATGGGCGGCCCCTTGGCGGCCGGTCCTGGCGGGCAATGCGTGTGCCCGAAGTGTGGACACAAGACAGCCCACGCCCCGGGACAACCCTGCAATCAGCAGGCGTGTCCCAAATGCGGCACGATGATGACACGAGGTTAACCAAAGACAAGCCGGTGGCTTTTTGCTACTGGCAGAGAAGAACCAGCGGCGGGAGCCGCTGGCGGAAAGGAGTAACGTTATGCCAGGTGGAGATGGAACAGGCCCGGCTGGGATGGGCCCGATGACCGGACGCGCAGCGGGATTCTGCGCAGGATATGGAATGCCCGGATACGCGAACCCCCTCCCCGGACGTGGTTTCTGGGGTCGAGGCCGCGGCGGCGGGATGGGTCGAGGCGGCGGCGGCTGGGGCCGTCGGAACTGGTTCTACGCCACCGGTCTGACCGGCTGGCAACGCGCTGCGTACGGCTCTCCGGCGTTCGGCGGCGTGCAGCAGTCCATGCCTTTTGCTGCGCCCTATGTCGCCCCGCCAGCACCCGCCATGGGCCGCGAGCAGGAAATCGAGATGCTCAAGGCTCAGGCCGAGTATTTCGAGGACGCGCTCGAGGGCATCAAGAAACGCATCGGAGAAATGGAAACCAAGGCCAAAGAAGGGCCACTCGGATAGGTCCGGGGCCGGGGCCGGAGCCACTCACGCCCGGCCTCTGCCCTTAGGAGAGAAGGGCGTCATGCCTCTGTACAAATACCGGTGTGCGAAATGCGGACATGTCGTCGAGCGGATCGAGAAGGCCAATGCGAGCGGTCGGCCTACTTGTGAGAAGTGTGGCAGCCGCCGCATGGAGAAGATGATGCCGACGTTCAGCGTGGGCTCTGCCGCCGGCGTGTCCGGCAGTTCGTGTCCCACGGGAACTTGTCCACTGTCCTGACCAAGAAAGGATGACATTGTGAAGATCGCTGTCACGTCCACGGGACCGACCTTGGACGATCAGGTCGATGCCCGGTTCGGGCGCTGCGCGTGTTTCCTAATCGTGGATCCGGATTCGATGGCGTACGAAACCATTGAGAATCCGAACATCGCCGTGGGCGGCGGCGCCGGCATTCAGTCCGCCCAACTCATGGCCGACAAGGGTGTTCGGATCGTTCTGACCGGCAATTGCGGGCCAAACGCGTTCCAGGTGTTTGGCGCCTCGGGCATCCAGGTCATTGTCGGCGTTAGCGGCGTGGTCCGCGACGTCATTACGCAATACAAACAAGGCGCGTTTACGGCGTCGCCAGAGGCCAATGTCATGAGTCATTTTGGCATGGGCGTCGGCGATGCCGGTAAAGGCCTGGGAGTAGGAACAAACGACATGGGACGTGGTATGGGCGGTGGACGGGGCATGGGCGTCGGCATGGGTGGCGTGGGCGGCATGGGCGGTGGACGCGGCATGGGGGGCGGTGGCGGGGGCGGAGGCCGTGGCCGTGGCATGGGGGGCGGTGGCGGGGGCGGAGGCGGAGGCCGTGGCCGTGGCATGGGACGCGGTATGGGCGGCGGCACAGGACCTATCATGGAACCCGACATGGGGACCGAAGTGGCTACACCGCCAGGCGGATTGGGTTCCCTCAAGGCGCTGAACAGAACCATGCAGGAAAGGCTCCAGAACGTGAACGAGCGGAGGGCGGCCCTTCAAGCGATGACAACGCTTTCGCCGCTCGTGGCCGTTGTCGACACCGAGAAATGCGTGGCCTGCGGTTTGTGCGTCGGGATGTGTCCGACGGGCGCCATCGACGTGAATGAAATCGCTCACGTAGACGGCGCCAAATGCACCGGTTGCGGTCAATGCGTGTGCGACTGTCCGCAGAGCGCGATTTCATTGCACAAACGATGATTCCAGAAGTGTGATATGCGGGAAGTACCAACTCGAGGAGGCTAGACTCAATGAAACATGTCGACACCCTTGTGATCGGTGGCAGTGCGGCCGGTCTTACTGCCGCCATCACAGCGAGACGGCACTATCCCGAGAAGAACGTTCTTCTCATTCGCAAGGAGGAACAGGTTCTCATTCCCTGCGGGATTCCCTATATCTTCGGAACGGTAGGAAGCCCCGAGAACAACTTGATACCCGATACAGCACTTACCCAGAACAAGATAGACCTGCTGATAGACGAAGTGAGGGGGCTTGATCGCGCCAAAGGCGAAGTCAACACGTCCCGTGGTGAAACCATCGCCTACGACCGGCTGATCCTGGCCACAGGCTCCCTACCGGCCATGCCGCCGATCCCCGGCTTCGAGTTGGGAAACGTATTTCCGGTCCATAAGGATGTGGCGCACCTGCGGAACATGCAGAACGCCCTTAAAGGCGTGTCGGACCTGGTTATCATCGGAGGCGGGTTCATCGGTGTCGAGTTTGCCGATGAATGTAAAAAATGCACCGGCGCCAACGTGTCTATTGTCGAGATGCTGCCTCACTGCCTCATCCTGGCCTACGACGATGAATTCTGCATCCATGCCGAGGAATTGCTCCAAGAGCGGGGCGTTATACCCATGACGAACACCAAGGTCAAGCGTCTCGTCGGCAAGAACACCGTGGAAGGCGTGGAGCTTGAAAACGGGATCACGGTGCCGGCTCAGACGGTCATCGTAGGCATCGGCGCTGCGGCCAATGTGGTTCTCGCCGAGCGGGCCGGGTTGAACATCGGCCCGACCGGCGGTATCGCAGTGGATCGGACAATGCGCACGTCAGACGACCGCATCTATGCCTGCGGCGATTGCGCCGAGAAGGTCTCGTTCTTCGGCGGACGTCCCTCCGGATTGAAGTTGGCTTCTATTGCCACGGCCGAGGCCCGTATTGCCGCCGCGAATCTCTTCGGAACGCGACGCGAGAGTATCGGAACGGTAGGCGTCTGGTCGACGGCCATCGGTGAAACGGCCTTCGCCACCGCGGGACTGACAGAGACGCTGGCGACGCGCCATGGCTACAATTACGTAGTCGGCACCGCCGAGGCAGTCAACCGCCATCCGGGCGGCATGCCGGGTGCGCGCAAGATGAAGGTGAAGCTCGTCTTCGAGAAGCGCACCGGTGTACTCCTGGGCGGTCAAGTCATGGGTGACTCAGCCGCCGGCGAGGTGATCAATGCCATCAGCGCTTGCGTCCAGCGCCGCATGACCGCCGAGGACGTCGCCATGTTCCAAACAGGAACCCATCCGGCACTGACGGCGTCCCCGATCGCGTACCAATTCGTCAATGCGGCTGAAGCGGCTATTGCCGCCCTACGCTAAGGAGACGAGATCATGCCCAAGATCCTGCTGATCGACGATGACGCCGACTTCCGCGAGGCGTGTCGCGTGTTTCTGGAATCCGCCGGATTCGATGTGTCGGACGCAGGCAATCCTGAGGAGGGTATAAGCAAAGTCCGCACGGAGAATCCCGACCTCGTGATCCTCGACGTCCTTATGCCATCCGAGTACGAGGGATTTGGTGTAGCGCGCCGCATCCGTGAGGAACTGAAGATGACCACCTTGCCCATCCTCATGCTCACGGCCGTTCACGAAGTCAAGGGAACCCCCTACCGGTTTCAGCCCGATCAGACCTTTCTGCCTGTCGAGGCTTTCCTGGACAAGCCAGTGCCTCCCGAAACACTGGTCCGAAAAGTGCATGAAATGCTTGGAATGCACCGGGAAACACCTCAAGAGCCTCTCTAGTGGCCATGCGTAACACATGTCCAGAACTCGATAAGCCATGGCACGGCACCCCGAGTCACTGGCGCGTGAAGGAAATCGACGCGATATGAGAATTGCGATTGCAAGCGGCAAAGGTGGCACTGGGAAAACCACAGTGGCCACGAACTTGGCGTATCTGGCCTCGCGAGACGGCCGCACGGCAGCGTACTTGGACTGCGACGTGGAGGAGCCGAACGGTGCGTTGTTCCTGAAACCGGTCATCACCAAGACTCATCCGGTTAACGTCAGCGTTCCAAAGATCGACGTGACCCAGTGTACCGGCTGCGGTCTTTGCGGCCAGATCTGTCAGTACAGCGCCATCGTGCCCATGAAGAACAAGGTCCTGGTCTTCCCGGAGCTCTGTCACGGCTGCGGCGGCTGCTGGTTAGTGTGCAAGGCCGGTGCCATCACGGAATCTTATCGCACCACCGGACGCATCGAGCAGGGCCACGCCGGCCAGGTCCAATTCACGCAAGGGATTCTTGACGTTGGCCAAGCCATGAGTCCACCCGTCATCCGGGCCGTGAAGGAAACAGCCGCCAAGGCGGACCTGGTTATCATCGACGCCCCGCCGGGCACTTCGTGTCCGGTCATCGAGAGCGTGCGCGATTCGGACTATGTGCTGTTGGTGACTGAACCGACGCCGTTCGGGCTGAATGACCTGAAACTCGCCGTCGAGATGGTACGCGCCCTTGACTTGCCCTTCGCCGTAGTTATCAACCGGGCAGAACGGCCTGGTACCGAGACGCACACGTGGTGTGAACAGGAGAGTATACGGATCCTGGCCGAAATCCCGGACGACCGACGCGTGGCCGAGGCCTACTCCCGCGGCGAGATGATCGGTGAGGCCTTGACCGAATACGCGGAGACGTTCTCGAACATGCTTGCGGACGTCGAGGCGCTCCTCGGTGATATTCCTTCCACAGTCGATGGGGGGCTGCGCCCATGAAAGAACTCGTGGTTATCAGCGGAAAAGGCGGCACCGGCAAGACCTCCATCGTCGCTTCTTTTGCCGCATTAGCCAAGGACCCCGTGCTGGCCGACTGTGATGTCGACGCCGCCGACCTCCACCTCGTTCTAGCGCCGGATGTTCAGCGACGCGAGGATTTCTCCGGCGGCAAGCGCGCCCACGTCGACTCGGCCCGCTGCATCGCCTGCGGCAAGTGCCAAGAAGTGTGCCGATTCAACGCCATCTCGTTGGGTGAGTTGGGCAATCCCTGGATCGACCGGGCCTTTCGCATCGATCCGATTGCCTGCGAAGGCTGCGGCGTGTGTGCTTGGTTCTGTCCCGAGAAGGCCATCGCGTTCGAGCCGGCCGTGAACGGTGAGTGGTATGTGTCCGAAACACGGCACGGTCCCATGGTTCACGCCAAACTGGGCATTGCCGAAGAGAACTCCGGAAAGCTCGTCAGCCTCGTCCGCTACGAAGCACGCAAGCTCGCCAAAGAGCGCGCCCGGGACGTTATCATCATCGATGGGTCGCCCGGCATCGGTTGTCCGGTAATTGCCTCGATCACCGGCGCCCACCTCGTGCTCGTCGTCACGGAACCAACGGTCAGCGGACTACATGACCTGAATCGCGTGGCGGACCTGATCAATCACTTTGCAGTGCCGGGCCTGGTATGCATCAACAAGTGGGACCTGAATCCGGAGATGACTGCCGCGATTGAGGCGGAAGCGCTGAGTCGCAGACTGGCCATCGCCGGACGCGTCCGGTACGACCACGGCGTCACCGAAGCGCAGATACAGCGTCAGTCCATCGTCGAGTATCAAGAAGACGGCGGCGCACAAGACATTCGGGCCGTGTGGAATGCTGTGCAGAACAGGATCGGGAACTCTCCCGACGGGCCCGCCGACACAAGGACTTCCCCGTGACTTCACAAGGGATCACACAGACCCCCAGTCTGTTCGATTTTGGGCCCTTGGCCCAGACTTACGGCCGGTGGTATGCCACCGCCGATGGCGTGAGGCACGATATGGCACAGAAACGGGACGTGCTTCGGTTCCTTGGCCGCGCCGAAACGGAGGCACGACTCCTCGATGTCGGTTGCGGCACAGGACACTGGAGCCGCTTTTTCGCGACGCTTGGATACTCCGTTGTGGGCATCGATCTTTCCCTTGCCATGGTCCGTGTGGCCCACAGCCAGCGAACGCCCGAGACCACGTTTCAGGTAGCGGACGCGTGCGCGTTGCCCTTTGAAAGAGCGTCCTTCGACGTCGTGACCGCAATGGCCACGATCGAGTTTGTTATCACCCCCTCGAGAGCGCTGAAGGAAATGATGCGCTGCCTACGACGCGGGGGCCGTGCGTTGATCGGCACATTGAATCGAGACGCCCCGCTCAACCGTGAACGTTTGATCGAAAAACGAGAACCGTATGCCTCAGGGCACATGTACTCGCCGGGAGACCTCCGTGACCTGCTTGAGCCATTGGGAAGGGTCCGAGTGACCGCATCGAATCCTGACGACGCGTTCTCAAGAAAAGGGCTGGTCGAATCGGGCCCGTCTGCGTTCGAAACCGACCTGAATGGTCCGTTCATTATCGCGGAGGTACGAGCATGAACGTCCAGGCAGAGGTCAGCCTTTATCCTTTGCGAACACGCCATATCGGCCCAACGCTGGATGGCTTTCTTAACCGTTTAGGCGCACACGCCATTTCCGTTGAACCGGGGCCCATGAGCAGCCACATCAAGGGCGCTGCGACGGACGTGTTTGCCGCACTCCGGGATGGGTTTGCGGCGGTCGCCCAAGAACAAGAGGTGGCGTTGATCGTCAAGATCTCAAACGCATGCCCCGTGGAGTCTCGAACACCATGAAGACAAAGAACGCTCCAAACGAATCCGACAGCGCGCGAAGGTCCGATGATCGGGCCTGGCGCGAAGTCCGCCTCGAGCGCATTCGCCGCTGGGAGGCAGAACCGCGTTATGAGCGGTTCATCGACGAGGCGAACATCCAGGCCACCTTGAACGCGAACGCCCAGCCATCCCGTGAGGCCATCCTCGATATCATCACGAAGGCACGTGCCAACGCCCACACGGGCACCATGCTCACGCCTGCGGAGGTGGCTTCCCTTGCCGCGTGTACGGATCCGGAGCTGTGGGATTCGATTTTTGAGACGGCCTATTGGATCAAGCAAACCGTCTACGGCAACCGGATCGTGCTGTTCGCACCACTCTACGTATCGAGTCCGTGCGTGAACAACTGTCTGTATTGCGGTTTCCGCAGCAGCAACAACACCGTCGTCAAACGCACCCTCACCCCGGACGAGTTGGACGCAGAATTCCGCAGCCTTGTCAACGTGGGCCACAAGCGGCTCATCATGGTGTACGGCGAAAGCCCGGAGAACGACTACCAGTACATCCGCGATACCATCGCCGCAGCCTATCGGTTCAAAGACGGCCCCGGCGAAATCCGCCGCGCCAATGTCAACGCGGCTCCGCTCTTCGTGGAGGAGTACCGCGAGGTCCGCTCCGTTGGCATCGGAACCTATCAGGTATTCCAAGAAACCTACCATCTCCCAACCTATCAACGTGTGCATCCGAAGGGCACGCTCAAGGCCGAATTCGACTGGCGTGTGCTCGGTTTGCATCGAGCACAGGACGCCGGCATCGACGATGTCGCCATCGGCGTTCTGTTCGGCCTGTACGACTGGCGGTTCGAGCTACTCGGTCTGCTCCATCATGCCCTAGCGCTCGAAAAGGAATTCGGGGTGGGCCCCCACACGATCTCGTACCCGCGCTTGGAGCCCGCCGAGGGAACGCCCTTCGCCACTCACTCGCCGTGGCAAGTCACCGATGAGGACTTCAAGAAGGTGGTTGCCATCATCCGCCTCATGTGTCCCTACACTGGCTCGATTCTCACGGCCCGCGAGCGGCCCGATCTCCGCCGCGAAGTGATGCGAAAGGGAGGTGTCTCTCAGATGGATGCTGGCTCGCGCATTGCTGTCGGCGGCTACGCGCAGATGGAGCGCGAACACCAACCCGATCGGCAGCAGTTCGTACTGGGGGACACGCGAAGCCTCGACGCCTTTATCCTGGACCTCTGTCGGGAAGGCTACCTGCCCTCGTTCTGCACGGCCGGGTACCGCGAAGGCCGGACCGGCGCGAATTTCATGCCCTTGGCCAAACACGCCACCGTCAAAAACTACTGTATCGCCAACGGCGTACTGACCTTTCAGGAGTATCTCATCGACTACGCCTCGGAAGCCGTCCGACAGATTGGCCGGGAAACCGTCATCCCGAAGTACCTCGGGTGGCTGGACGAACACGTACCCGCCCTCGCCGATAAGGCGCGAGGCAATCTTGAGCGGATGCAGCGCGAAGCGGCGCGGGACCTCCACTTCTAGCCATGATCCCACCGTCCACAGAGCAACGGATCGTCGCCCAATGCCGCGAGCTCTGCAAGTCCTTTGGCCTAGACCAGATGTACCTCGCGGAGGTAGTTGGACCACGCCGCCACTATCTCGCGGGATACGGACGGCCTTCGCTCAATAGGCCAGAGCAATTGCAACTCTCGGCCAAGGTGGCGCTTCTGTGGCACGGCGCAATGACACCCGCCATGCAGAACGCCTGCAAGGATCATCTTCAACCCCTGATAGAACGTCTGGAACACGAGCTGTCGTCCATGTAAAAGGGAATCCACGATGTCGCGCATTACCGTTCTTGTTGAGAACACCGCTACCGGCCTAGGCCTCTTGTCGGAACATGGCTTGTCTTTCTGGATCGAGCACGGCGGACAGCGGATCCTCTTCGACACCGGCCAGGGATATGTCCTGAAAAACAATGCCCGCCGACTCAATGTCTCGATTGAGTCCGCCGATGCCCTTGTGCTGAGCCACGGACACTACGATCATACCGGAGGGTTGAAAGGTGTACTGGAACTCGGCGGTTCATTCCAAATCTTCCTGCATCCGGTCGCCCTGGCGCCACGGTACGCGCGACTACCCGACGGCACATCCCGAGAGATCGGCATGCCGCAGTCATGCATCGAGGCCGTTCACCCAAGCCCCCGGCTGACGTACACCGAGGCACCCACCGAAGTCCGCTCCGGCGTCTATGTTACCGGACCGGTTCCTCGGCAAACGGATTTCGAGGATGCCGGTGGCCCATTCTTCGCGGACCCGGCCTGCCGGCAACCCGACGAGTTCCCCGACGATCAGGCCTTGTACTTTGACACACCGCGGGGAACCGTGGTTGTCCTCGGCTGCGCCCACGCCGGCATCGTCAACACACTGCGATACGTGCAGGTTCTCACGAAGAACCGCCCTGTCCACGCGGTGATAGGCGGCACACACTTGGTCGCCGCAAGTCCCGAGCGCATGGACAAGACGGTGGAAGAACTACGCCGCATCGACATGCAACGCCTGATGCCGGCCCACTGCACCGGTTTTCCGGCCATGGCCCGCCTCTGGCAGGAGTTTCCATGCCAATACGCACCGTGTCCCACAGGAACTGTGATCGAGATGGAAGAATAGCGTCATGGACTCGACGACCTTCTCCGAATCCGAAACGCCGACTACGTGCTTAGCTTTCAAGGACACCGCGCCCGGCGGGCCATTACCCCTGGTACCGTTCTATGGCTTTCTCGAGTCGTTAACCGGAGCGCGCTGGTCAGGAATCGCGTTTCACACAGCGTCACTACCCGCCTCGAACCCCCGAGAGGTTCATGAGCGATTGTGCCAAGCCGTAGGTCAATCCTTCCACAAGCTTGTTACTCTAGATTCTAGCTGCCTGGCTTGTCCCGGCGGGCTACGTGCTCTCGGTATCCCCGTGGATGATAACCACATGGCTCGGGAAATGGCTCAGCGGGTGCCGATGGCCACCAAGAACGCAAAGCGCGTCATCCGGACCACACCCCGCCTCCATCAGCCGGCCCGGTTCATCATCATTGGGCACATTGAGAAGCCGGATGTCTTGGTGTCTTTCCTGTCTCCCGAAGCCGCCATGAGGTTACTGCGGCGTTGGCAACAGCATTTCGGATGCCGATTGAAAACCGATCTCTCGGCATCCACCGCGGTCTGTGCCGCAATCGCCCAAGCGTATATCCATGACGAACTGGTCTTCTCTCTAGGGTGTCCTGATTCACGGGATTACGGCGGGATCACAGCACACCAATTGATTGCCGCGCTGCCGGCCAGTCTGGCGGCACGACTTATGAGGGAGTTGCCAAGGCATGGCAACGTATGAGTATTAACGCGGTCAACTTAGACTTCATTTCGAACCGTTTCAGGCCATGCCGGCAGAACCTCTTTTCAGGATTCCCGGAACGCGGCGGCGCTGTGAGGCGGTGTATCGGAGCAGATGCCGGAGTGATCTTCAGCGGCTCTGGATTCTATGCTATGGATACCCGCACAACGCGGCCCGGTTACGGGAGTGAAGCGGCGTGCTGTGGCCGCGCGACACCTTGTGACAGTAGACCCTGTGATAAGTGAGGAAAAGCCATGAATCATGTGTTTGGCCCGGTTCCCTCGAGGCGACTCGGACGCTCTCTGGGCGTAGACCTCGTGCCCTTCAAGACGTGCAGCTATGACTGCATCTATTGTCAGTTGGGACGCACGACCAACAAGACCATCGAACGACGTGAATGGGTTCCGGTCGATGCCGTGGTAGACGAAGTGAAGGACAAAATCACGTCGAAGCCAGACTATATCACCCTAAGCGGCTCCGGCGAACCCACCTTGTGTACACGTCTCGGCGACCTCATCGAGGGTATCCGATCCTTTACCGATATTCCCATCGCGGTGCTCACCAACGGATCGCTGCTTTGGCAGAAGGAAGTACGCAGGGAAATCGCCGCCGCCCAACTCATCGTTCCTTCGCTCGATGCCGGGAATGCGCTCCTATTCGAGGCCGTGAACCGGCCCCATGCCGGTGTGTCGTTCGAGCAAATGATCGAAGGGCTCATTGCGATGCGCGAGGAGTTCTCAGGCGCCATTTGGCTAGAAGTGTTTATTCTCGGGGGCTACACGGCGGACGTGTCGGAAATCGGGAGGATCAATGAATATGCGAAGCGCATCAAGCCGGACCGGGTGCAGATCAATACCGTGACCCGCCCCCCCGCCGAGAGCTTCGCCGTGGCGGTGAATCGAGCCCGAATCGAAGAGCTGGCGCCATTGTTCGAACCGGAAGCGGAAGTTATCGCCGATTTTCGCGGGGTTCACGCGCAAACGGATTTCGCCGCTACGCGGGATACGGTCCTGCAACTGTTGAAACGCCGGCCATGTTCCGTGGAAGATCTTGCCGAGGGACTGGCTATTCATCGGAACGAAGTGGTCAAGTACATCGAAGAATTGCTTGCCGGGGAGCGCATCGAGCCCGTCAAGTCCTCGAACCGCGTCTTCTATCGTGCTTCACATCTTCAACCCCAGGCTGCGGGAGAGAATCCATGATCAGAATCGGAGCGAACACGGTTGTCTTTGGCGGGGAGAGTATTCGTACCGCCATGCAGCATTTGAAATGGGCCGGATACGACGCCGTCGAGATCTCGGCGTTGCAGGGGCTAGGTGCCTTTGGCGATCCCCTCGGCGAGCATCTGCATCTCGACCGCTGGCAAGAGGAAGCCGCCGAGATCAAGAGGCTCACCGAGGAATTCGAGCTGCCGATAACGGCCATGGAAGTCGGGCCACTCGACGAAGACCGCGTCCTGACGGCTTTCGATGCGGCCGCCGAGATCGGCATTCCCGTAGTGAATATCGGACCGAGCGGAAAGAGCGATCGCCCCGAGGACCTCGTCGAGTGCATCGAGCGCATGGCGAAACTGGCCGAAACCGCCGAGCAGGCCGGCGTGACCCTGTGCGTCAAGGCCCACGTAGGCGCATCCATCCACGATACCGTCACAACCCTCCGCGCCATGGAACAGATCCCGTCGCCCGCCTTCGGCATCGATATGGATCCCAGCCACGTTCACCGCGCCGGCGAGATTCCCAAGGACGCCCTGCGCCAAGTCATTTCGAGGGTCCGGCATGTCCACATCCGAGATTGTCCCGGGCCCGGTCCTGCGCCCGGCGAGCCGGAGTTTCAGTCGTGCGGACGCGGCGACATCGACCTTCTTGGCTACTGCCGAGTCCTGGCCGATTGCCAGTACGACGGCCCCGTCAATGTCGAGATCATCGGGGCATCGCGCTATCACCTCGAGCGGTGCGCCGTGATCGCCGCTGAGAATGCCGGATTCCTCAACGCGTGCTTCAAGCTCTGCGGCGCCCGATAACCACTGCGACTGCGACACGCCGGCCATCGAGTGTGATCCCGCTCGATGCACACCGTCGGCATCGGTCCGAGCTGAGTGGATATGTCCTGGCCGTCTGCGCGATAGTAGCGGTTGGACACACGTGCAATTCCAATAATCGATGGGGAGGTACGACCATGCGCACCGTCGTTGCGTCTCTTTCACTTGCCATGCTAACGCTATGCATCGGTGGAATCGCCTCGGGCGAATACTACGTGTCTCCCGAAGGGGCCGATGGCAATCCCGGATCGGCCGAGCTGCCCTTTGCCACGATATCGCGGGCGCAGCAGGCGGTTCGATCCGCGTCCGCCGCCGGCGGCGATATGGTCGTCCACCTCGGCGGCGGTGTGTACGCGCTGGACGGGCCAATTGTCTTCACGGCGAAGGACTCCGGGCGCAACGGCCACAAGGTCGTGTACAAGGCGCTCGATGGGGAGACACCCGTGATCAGCGGCGGCAAGTCCGTCTCGGGATGGCAACCAGACGCCGACGGGCGCTGGAAGGCCAAGCTGGATATCGAGGATTGCCGCCAGCTCTACGTGAACGGCACGCGCGCCCAACGGGCCCGAGGCCCCGCTCCCGAAGACATGGGGCGTTACGGCGATCTCGAGTTCATAGACGCCGACGCCGGACACACGGCGCCGGGTGAGGCCATGGCCGACTGGCGCAATCCCGAGGATATCGAGTTTGGGTACTACAACTCGTGGTCGCACATGACCTGTAAAGTGAAGGATATCACCAAAGACGGATCCGGCGGTGTAACCATCGCCATGCAGCAGCCGTGGTTCACTTTCGCGTCGCGCAAAGAAGGCGTTCGGGCCGAACTTCCGGCGTATATCGAGAACGCCTTCGAGTTGCTCGACGAACCGGGCGAGTGGTATTTCGACCGCCCGGCCCGAACGGTCTACTACCTGCCGCGAGACGGCGAGGATATGACCTCGGCACAGGTGACCGTGCCGGTTCTCGAGAAGCTCATCATTCTGCGCGGTACGCTTGACGCCCCCGTGGCAGACATTCGCTTCGAAGGCATCGCGTTCGCGGATGCGACGTGGCTGGAGCCGAACCGCGTAGGCCACGTCGACGTCCAGGCCAACTTCACCTTTGCGCCCACAAACATCTTCACGCGCGATGGCGTGCTGGTGAATGTGCACAACGAGTATCTCAAGAGTCCCGCCCATATTGTCCTGCACGCCGCCAAGAACATCGTCTTCGAACGATGCACCTTCACGCGGCTCGGCGGTGCGGCCATCGACATCGAGACCGGCTCTCAGGACAACATGGTGTCCGGCTGTTCATTTTTCGACCTCTCGGCGACCGCCATCCAGATCGGCGACGTGCTGGTACCGGATCACCATCCCGCCGATCCTCGGCTGATTGTCCAGGGCAACAGAGTCGTCAATTGCTACCTCCACGACATCGGCGTCGAGTTCGAGGACAGCGTCGGCATCTTCGCCGGCTATGTGCGCAACACGGTCATCGCGCACAACGAAATCGCCCGTCTCCCTTACTCCGGCATCTCGGTTGGCTGGGGCTGGGGCGAAGAGGACGCAGGCGGCGGCGGCTACGTGGACATTCCGTACCGTTACGCATCGCCGACACCGGCGGGCAATAACCGCGTCGAGGCAAACCACATCCATCACGTGATGCAACGGCGGAACGATGGCGGAGGAATCTACACCCTCGGCAATCAGGCCGGAACAATCCTGCGCGCGAACCATATCCACGACACACCCGCCGAGAACGGGCCGGGCGGTATCTACCTGGACGAAGGCAGCAGTTTCATTGAAGTCACCGGCAACAGCGTCTACGCCGTCGCCACGGCGATGAACCACAACAATCGCGTGCAGGATCGCATCACAACCTGCAACGAGCACCATAACTTCTTCGATCTGAAACCGGACGAGGAGGGGTTCCCCAATACCGTCTCGGAGCAGGCCGGGCTTGAGGCGGCATATCGCGATCTACTCGAAGAGTGACCGCACACCCAGGCCTACGGCCGCAGCACTCCAAACCGGCCCAACACGCACTCGATGCCGGTAGTATTCATCGCCACCCGATCCTCCATGGCCCGGCGCGACGGCGTCTCGAACACAAACGAGCGCTCGCATCCCCCCAGCCGGAACCAGTTGGTCATGCTCAGTTGGTGGGCCATCCTGGCCACCACAAGCGTCCAGTGTGGCGCATGCAGAATCCCGTCCCGCGTCTTGAGCATAACCATCCATGCGTGCTGTTCGATGGGCCGGCCAAGCGCCCGTTGCCGCTCGATGATGCCTCGGCACAGTCCCTCGTCCGGATTGTCAAGCCGGTAGAGATAGAAGCCGCGGGCGCTACCGTCTTCGTGGAGATCGATGACCGCGTCGTAGGCGCGATCCCGCGCTAGGGCTCGAATGATGCGCGATTCCTGCGCGTTGAACGAAGCGAAATCGCGGTTCAGATCGCAACGGTCTCGATTGCGCCGTTTGTTGTGCACCCAGCCCCACGGATTGACCACCGGGACGATATCGAAGTCCACGCACGCGTAGACTTCAGGCGTCTGCGCCAGATCCTCGATGAACCGCACCAGGCTCTCGGTGCCGGCCGGCTCATTGCCGTGAACGCCGCCCGTCAGCAGTACGCGGGCCTTGGCTTCCTCGACCGCCTCGACGCGGACGCGCCAGATCGAGGCCGCGAATCCTTCGTACGCCACCTCACCAATCGAGTCGAGCGTGATACGTTCCGACGCGGCAGCGGCCGCCTCGAGCCGCGTGGCGATGGTATCGAAGTTGCGTACCGGACTCGCGTTCTCGTAGTCATGTCGCGACGTGACCGCGCACGAGCCCAGACGCAACAGGCCTGCGCCAACGAAAACTGCGATAAGCCACTTGGCCATGGAACCTCTCTCTCCCGCGCTCACGTCAAGAGTATTCCCCGCCGACCGGTGGGAGTCAAGGTGGGTTCGCGCAGGCCTGCTCCAAGATCCGAAGAGACGGTGCGTTAGGGCGCCACACTGACCGTGAATCGCGCGTCGCTGTAATCTCTCAACAAGGAGTCTGAATACGACTGCACACGAAGTCTGTAGTTGCTCGCCGCCCCTTGCGTGCCGGGGATGATCCACGTGTAGGATCCGTCGTTGGCCGTCTTCTTGGTGATCCAGTACTCGAACGACGCGCCTCTATGCAGCCCGATGCGTACGTCGGTTCCCACGGCCGGATCATTACTCGTCCACGTGATGTCGTAAGCATTGGCGCGTATCCACGTCTCGCCGCCGTTAGCCGCCGTTACGGTAACCGGCTGTTGGGTAATCTCGAACCGGGCGTTGCTGTAAGCGTATATCGACGAGTCCGAATAGGACTGGACGCGGACGCGGTACTCGGTGCCCGGCGCCTGCGCTGTCGGCACCGTCCATGTGTAGGAGCCGTCATTGCTTGTCTTACGGTTGATCCAGTACTCGAAGGAAGCGCCTTTGTGCAAGCCGATGCGCATATCGGCGCCCACGGCCGGATCGTTGCTGGCCCACGTAATGTCGTAGGACTGGCCCTGTTCCCACCGCTCACCGCCGTTGGGCGCGAACACATCGAGTACCCCGGCCTCAATCCCGAAATCGGTGTCGCTGAAATCGCGGATCGACGAGTCGTAGTAGTCTTGCACGCGGATGCGGTAGTCCGTTCTGACCGCGGTGCTGGTTGGGACGAACCACGTGTAGGAGCCGTCGTTGCCGGTCTTGCGGATGATCCACTCGACGAAGGTGGCTTCGCCGACGTGTAGGGCGATACGGACATCCGCTCCGACAGTACCTGTGCTTGTCCAGGTGATGGTGTGCTTCTCGCCTCGACGCCACACTTCGGCGCCATTAGGCCCGATCACATCGATCTCGCCTTCGCCCTCGCCTTCGCCTTCGCCCTCGCCTTCGCCCTCGCCTTCGCCCTCGCCGCTCGCGTACTGGAACTGATAGGCGTCGTCAATGCCGTCGACGTAGCCGCCGGCCACATTCGATCGGCCCGCGCCGTCGATGCAGACACCGGCCGGCACCGTCACCGACACGGTGACGGTTTCGGTGCGGTTGACTTGCAGGTTGAACGTGTACGTGCTGCCGCTGCCGACGAAACTGCTCACCTGAGCCGATCCCGTTCCGGATTCCACCGCCACGACAATGTCGGACGCCGTGAAGCCGGTGACTTCCTCGTTGAACAGCACCGCGAACGGCATCGAACTCGAGAAGGTCGGCTCCGGACTGGCCGGGGTGACGGATAGCACTTCCGGATCGCCGTGGTCAATGAGATACTGCTCGCCGCTCGAGAAGTTGCCGTTGCCGGCGCCGGCCCCGCCCAGCGGCCGCCAGTTCATGTCAAATACCGCATCGTCGCCGCCGTTGTCCACAAAGTCGAGGCGGAGCAGACCCTCGTTGGCCCCCGGTACATTGACGGTCACCACGCGACTCGATCCGCTACCGGATACGCCCGTAACCGTCGCGCCGGAGGCTGCCGAGCCCGATAGGGCGAAATCGCCGCTATCCACCGTGCGCACCGATTCGCTGAAGGTTACCGTGAAGTGAACCGTCGCCGCCGAGGTCGGCGACGGATCGTTGCGCGTGATGGCCACAACGCTGGGCGGCGTTTGGTCGGTAAGCCAGCCGTTGTAGTACTGAGCAATGCAACTCGTGAACAGAATCCGATAGCCGGCCGGACTCAAGTGAATCGGATCCACCTTGCCATCCACAGGATTCATGTGGGTGGGCGGCGTGCCGTACTGGACGTTGCCGCCCGGCATCGGCGAGTAGCCTGCCGCCTCAAAGCCGGGCAACGGCACCTCGCCGGGCAACCAGAGCGTCAGGAGCGAGTTCGTGTAGCCGACCGTCCACTGGATCGAGCCGAAATTATGCGCATAGTTAACGCGCGCATTCGCGGCCGCCATCGGGATCTTGTAGTTCTGCGCACACCGGACAAAGGCCCGGCACAAGGTCTCGTTGTTGGCGCGATTCTGCCAGAAATCGCCGATGGTGAAGCCCAAGGCCGCCGACGTGAGCGCCGCTTCGTTCGAGTACTCACTCATACCGAAGGTGCAGGTTTCGGTGATGTTCAGATAATCGTAGCCGCACCACAGGAATCGGTACTTGTCACCGTCCGATCGCGCCTTGACTTGGTCAACCACCGATTGGACGTCGTCGCGGATGTCTTGGAAGATTGCCTGTTCTTGAGGCGTTCCCTGCATGCCGTTGCGCCAGAGACCGAGGAGGTCAATGCCGCCGAGACTCATGTGGATGATGTCGATGCCCGCATTGTTGTCGAGCACGTAGTGCAGCCGATCCATCAACCCCCAACCGCCCGGCTGAGGCGGCGCGCCCGGCGGCGTCGGGATGCCGCTGCCGAACACGACATTGTTGGCCCAGTAGTCCGCTGGCGAGCCCCCCACCGCCGTGTACGTACCATCGACTTGGTACGTGTTCGTACCGTACAGACTGTTCAGGACGTCCTGGAATGCCCCCATATCCCAAGGCCACTGCGTCCAGCTATCGCCAATCAACACAATCCGCTTGGCCGCCTGCGCCTCACCGGGAACCAAAAACGCCACCGCCACCACCGCGAGGATCGTCAGCCGAGATATCCTTCCGCCACAACGCCGGAGAGCGGTGCGAATCGCATCCATCATTCACTTCCTTGCGGTTCGGCAGAGTCTCCCCCCCCGACTCTCCATCGACACTTCACTCCTTCGGGCCACGCATCCATCAACAGCAAACGCTTCACCACCTAATAGGATACCCGAAACGCGGATTTATCACAATTGAAAGATTAGACCGGCCGCCGAACCGACCCCACCAAGGATTGTGTCGGATCATGGACCCACCCTTCGCCCAAACGCCGCGCCTGGCATCCACGCGCGCAAGCCTCAAGAGCATCCGGCGGCACACGCACCCGAACCGGCCTCTACCCGATCCGCGTCTTGGGGACCGCCTGGCCGGGGTCGTCAACCAGTTGCAGCAAGTCCTTGAAGATCTCGTTATAGCGCAAGAACATGCACTTGGTGAACAAGGGACACTGATCACACTCTTTGAGCTTCTCGTTGTCCACGTAGAGGTAATGCTGCTTTGACTGATCGCGGAATCGGACACGGATATTGGCCAACTGGCCAAAACACTCTTTCATCTGCGGCATGACAACCTCCTCGTGCGGCTCGTTGCGTACGTTCCCATCTTACCAGCCTGGAACGCGCGATGCCAAATCCCGATTCACGTCAGAGCCGCCGCAAAAACGTCCACAACGGCGACGTCGGCGCGCCGTAGCGCCTTGGCACATTCCTCGATGGTGCCGCCCGTCGTGACCACGTCGTCGATGAGCAGCACCGTCTTGCCGGCCAGGCGGTCGCCTTCGACGGCGAACGCCCCCACGATGTTGGCCCGGCGCGCCGCGGCGTCCTTCAGCCGGCTCTGGACTCTTGTCGGCCGAATCCGGCGCAACGACTCGTCCAGTTGGGCGTTGGGAAACATCGGCAAGAGCGCCTGGGCGATGAGCTGCGATTGGTTGAATCCGCGCGCACGCTGCCGGACCTTGTGCAAAGGAACCGGAATAAGGAAGTCGTAGTCGGCGCATTCGATCTCGTTCTCCGCAAACTCGGCCATCATCTCGGCCAACGGCGCGGCCAACCGCCTCTTCCCGCTGAACTTCAGCAGCTTGATGGCCTCGGCGACCGCGTCCTCGTAGCGCGCGGCACCGTAGACGCGGCGAAACGGACGCGCTCCGGCCTCGCGGCACTGAGCACAGGCGAAGTTCCCGCGCGAGCCATAGCCCACCATGCCCGGATGCGGCTTACCGCACACCGTGCAGAAAGGCCGTTCGACGCGCGGACTCCGCTCCCAACACGTCGGACAGAAGAACCCGTTCTCCTCGGTAAGCAGCCGACGCCCGCAGCTCTTGCAGAAGATAGGGAAGATGAGGTTCTTGATATCCAGCGCCAGCGTCTCGAACACGACATCGCCGCTCCCGCTCCGCATTGTACCAGCACCGGTCGTGCTCTGCCACCCACCGACGTTGGCACGCGGACGGCGCGGACCCCGAGAAGCCCGATTTGCGTTGACCATCCAGTTCTGCTAGAATCCCGTGTGCTGTGGTGGAAGATTGGACACGCCGCGGCAGAAAAGTTGAGAGGTCTTCAATACCGCTGGGGATGTAGCTCAGTTTGGGAGAGCGCTTGTCTGGCAGACAAGAGGTCGACGGTTCGATCCCGTTCATCTCCACCATGTAAATCCTGAAAGACCAATGGCTTAGCAAGTCGAGTCATTGGTCTTTTTGCGTTTCTGTCAGCCTGATGACATGGACAGGCCACACTGGTCCCTCCTCAGCGCGTGGAATCGCTCAGCATTAGGAGCTACGCCAAAACCGTGAGAGCGTGGCGTCGGCGAAGGCCGGAGCCTTGCGGAGGCGCAACCGTCAGGTCTCCACAGTCCCACTGCGACAGACAAGCCTCCCTGACCTTGGTCTTCCTCACAGGCCCGATGGGGGGAATTCCCTTCCCCCCGTTTACGGGGGGATTGAGGGGGGTCATGCTTGCGCGGGAAATCGCAGGGCAGTAGGAGCCGGCCCGTTGCGCAGAGTCAATCTGCGGCAACGCGGCGCGGCAGTTGGCGCACGATGATCGTGGGCGCCTCCGGCAAAATCGCCGTTCCGGAACCTGGCGCTGCCACGTTGGCACAATGCCTTGTACTTTCCGGAGATCTGTGATAGGGTATTCCCATGATCCGGTGCCTACACACGCTACATCACGGCGTGCTGCTCGACAACGTCGAGATGGCCTGCGACGAGTTCGACACGCACGCCAAAATGGTTACTGAAAAATGGTTACTGTCCCTAGTTATTCGTGCGTGCTGCCGATGTTGAGGGTACGCGAGTTTGGGTAGGGCGAGAAAGCAGCCCTCGCAGTCGCTGCGAGAACGACGACTGCCGTTCGTGAATTGATGAGTACACGTTTTTGTCGTTCTCACGGTCTCGGCAGGGCGCGGGCCCGATTGGCATTTGGTTCTTGCGGCGTCGGGGAGTCACGATTGAATTATCATGCGATAAACCTGTATCGTGCCTTAGCCGAGATAGGGTCATTAGTGCACCCTTTCTACTGGACCTGCTAAAGGTATGTGGACAAGTGATGATTGTTAGACGTAGGTCTTGGAGGAAAGCGGCGATTGCCACCATCCTGATGTTGGCGAGCATGACCGTTGTCTTCATGTTGGCCGAGATAGCGTTTCGGATAGGGGCGCGACTCTCGCCCGATCGCCTTCCGGATGTTCTCGTGGCTGATGAGACGCTGGGCTGGCGGCCGCGGCCCGGCATAGATCGCGAGTTTCTGGTGGCGGATGACCGCGGGGTTCGCCGTGAGATCGTCTATCGCACCGACGGGCGAGGGAGCCGCCATTGGGACGAACCAATCCAGGGGCGCACGCGCATCATGGTGGTGGGCGATTCCTTCACGATGGCGAAGGACGTTTCGCAGGGGGAGACGTACTATGACACGTTCGCGGCGGAGCTTGGTGTCGCCGTGGCCGCTCTGGGTGCGGACGGGTACAGCATCCTCCAAGAATGGATGATCCTTGGAGAAAACCTCCAACGTTACCGGCCGCACGTTGTCGTATGGCAGTTATGCGAGAACGACTTCATCGGCGTTCTGCCGGAACTCGGCATGCAATCGGCCAGGAATCGCTGCGGTGTCATGCAGCCCTACCTGAACCGGTCAGGTGAGATCTTCTATGCTAATCCTGACCTAGGTCCCTTTGCCCGCGCGGTGGCCTGGCTGCCTTCGTGCGCGCTACAAGGCACCGCCCGTCGTCTGGACCTCATTCTCCACGGTAAGCCGACTCTGGAGACGACAATCGAGAAGCAGATCGAGGAAGTGGGCGCTGGCCTTCCCCTCTTCCAGGATTCCGTGCGGATTGCTGAACTGATCTTCGAACAGGCCAAGGCCACCCTTGGTTCTACACCTATCGTTGCGTTTATAGTGGACAAAGAGGCACCATATTTCGAGGCTTTCAGAGACCTTTGCGAGAAGCACGGCCTCTATTTCGCCAGCGACGTGCCCGAGGCGATTGCCCAGGCGCACAAGCAGGGGGAATCCGTCTTCGCGGAGGACAGAGGCCACTGGAACGCGACAGGACATCGGATCGCGGGCCAAGCGCTGGCCCGCTTCCTGATTGCGCAAGGGCTCGTTCAGGCTCCGGAATCAGGCAGGGATGCAACCTCGTGCGGATTTCGGCGAAAGCGATCGGTGAGCCGTGCGGAAATGTAGGTACGGTGCTGAATTGTAGCGTATCATGATGGTGAAGCCATTTGCATCCAGGGCTCGGGACAGACAGCGTTTTTCGCTCGGCTTCGCTGCGCGAAACAACGTGTCAGTCCCTTCGCCCTAGCGACGCGGTGTGATTCAAGGTCCAATGGGAACGCGATTCGAGTTCTTGGCGGAAGGTGATTGTGGATACAAGCAGTGCCAGGGCAGCGAATTCGGGTGACTGGGCGCCGTGCTCCGGCCCGGCGCTTGATTTCCCCGGTCGTCACGCTGTCCGCGGTCAGCACATCCTATGCCGCGTCGCGGTACGTCGCGGTATTAGTAGGAGACAATGCCGCCGAGTTGCCGCTTGTGGCGGATCTTCCCTTCGCCTGTGAGCCGAAAGCTGGGGTCAAGCACCTTGTTCCCGATGTCGACGCCTTGGTGCGGACGCTGGGTGTGGTAATAGTGGAGCCAGACGTGGACGATGCAGTCCAACTGCTTGAGGCTGAGGCAGCAGAAATGGTTCAAGCGCGAATGCTCGAACCGTCGAATAACTGATTTCGTGACCAACGTCTACAAGCGAAAGGTCACCGCGCAGTTCCGCGTAAAGGAAGTTTTCTCAAGATTCCTTCGTTTGCGCGGCGCGTCGGAACGCCGATAGCGATTCTGTAAACCGTTTTTGCCGAACACCTTAGAAAGGACTATCAAAAGAGAGCCTTTTCGTTTTCAGCGTCGAATCCTCCACCATGTAAATCCTGAAAGACCAATGGCTTAGCAAGTCGAGCCGTTGGTCTTCTTCTGTTTCTAGCAGCCCGCCGGCGATCTGCCTTCTACCCCTACTCACAAGCCCACCGCGGTTGAAGCCCGGCCACCGATTCTGGTCAAATGCACCCCAAGGTTCATTCTCGCTTGAACAAGGGTCTGCGGCCGGGGATTACGTATCTCCGAGAACCGTGAGGGATGATGTAATGGGAGTCTTCAACCAGAACATCTGTGCAGGTCTCGTTTTGGGTTCGGCCATCTTCCTGCTAACACTGCTCGTCGCGCTCGTCGCCGCAACGGCCGAGGCGGAGGATGCCGTGTCCGCCGTCGCCGGCCGCGCGCAAGCGCCGGTGTGGCCTGAGCCGGCAGCGGTGTTGTACGTCGCGCCGGACGGTTCGGACGCCGCGCCAGGCACGAAGGAACAGCCGTTCGGCACGCTCGAGCATGCCCGGGACGCCGTCCGTCAACTCAGGCAGGACGGCAAACTGGCCGGTGGCGGCGCAACGGTTTTCGTGCGCGGCGGCCGCTACCGTGTGTCGCAGCCGTTTGCGCTGGCCGCCGAGGACTCGGGCACATCGACCGCGCCCATCCGCTACCGCGCCGTCGAAGGCGAAACGCCGGTATTCAGCGGCGGCGTGCGCATCGAGGGATTCGAACCGGTCACCGACGCGGCCATTTTGGCACGGTTGCCGGAAGAGGCACGCGGCAAGGTCGTGCAGACCGACCTCGCGCGATATGGCGTGACCGACGTGAAACCGCTCCGGCTCGGCGGCTTCAACAGCGGCCTCGGATTCGTCACGCATCCTGTCATGGAGTTGTTTTTTGATGGCAAGGCCATGCCGATGTCCCGGTGGCCGAACGAGGGCTTTGTACGCGTGGCCGATGTGGCCGTCAAGGACGGCCTCACCATGCACGGCCGCGAGGGTAGCAAGATCGGGCGCCTCATCTACGACGGCGACCGGCCCAGGCGCTGGAAGGACGAGCCGGCCGTTGTGCTCTACGGCTATTGGTTCTTCGACTGGGCCGACTCGTATGAGCGGGTCGCCTCGATCGACACGGAGACGCGCGAGTTCGCACTTGAGGAGCCCTATTGCGGATACGGCTATCGGCCCGACGCGCCGTACTATGCCGTCAACCTGCTCTGCGAAATCGACATGCCTGGCGAGTGGTACCTCGATCGCGCCACCGGCGTGCTCTACTTTTATCCGCCATCCGATCCCGGCGCGGCCGTGGTCGAACTCTCGGTCATTGACCACCCCTTCGTCCAGCTCGACAACGTGTCGCACACGGCCCTCGAGGGATTCGTTTGGGAACTGGGCGGTGCCGATGCCGTCGTAGTTCGCGATGGCGACCACTGCCTCGTGGCCGGATGCACCGTCCGCCGCTGCGGCGGCAACGGCATCGTCGTCGACGGCGGCCAGTCGCATAGCCTGCTCGGTTGCGACATCTACTCGATGGGCCGAGGCGGCATGGTGGTCTCGGGCGGCGATCGCAAGACGCTGACGCCCGGCAATCACCTCATCGAGAATTGCGACGTCCACGAGTTGTCGCGCATCGATCACACCTACACGCCCGCCATTGTCCTCTCCGGCGTCGGCAGCCGCATCGCGCGCAACCGTTTCCACGACATCCCAAGCAGCGCGATTCGCCTCGGCGGCAACGAGCACGTCGTCGAGCTCAACGAGATCCACCACGTCGTGCAGGAATCCGACGACCAGGGCGGCGCCGACATGTGGGGCAACGCCACCTATCGCGGCAACGTCTACCGCTACAACTACTGGCATCACATCGGCAACCAGGTCAATCCGCACGAAGAACCCGGATGCGGCCAGGCCGGTATCCGCCTCGACGACGCGATCTCCGGCACGCGGATTTACGGCAACATCTTCTACCGCGCATCTGCCGGCAAGCTCGGATTCGGCGGCGTACAGATCCACGGCGGCAAGGACAACGTCGTCGACAACAACGTCTTCCTCGAGTGCATGGCGGCCGTCAGCTTCTCGGCCTGGGGCGACGAGCGCTGGCGGAAGTTCGTTGCGGCGGCCATGGACGCCGAGGATATCGATCCCGCGCTCTACCTCGAGCGCTATCCGCAACTCGAGCGGCTCGCCGAAGACCACGACGTCAACACCATCGCGCACAACCTTGTCCTGAACTGCGAAGAGCTCTTTCGCCGCGATAGCGGGCGCGCGGTCGTCGAGAACAACATCGTCACGAACGAAGACGCCCTCAAGGCCACGGAACGCGGCATCGACCTGCACTCACTGACACCATTCCTCGCGCAACACGGACTCGCGCCCATTCCATTCGACGAAATCGGCTTGTACACGGACGCGTACCGGCCGGCCTTGCCGCCGGGCTCCTAGTCCTCTGGTATCTGACGCCCTGGCGCCTTGTCACCCGGTGCGGATGCTTTCTCGGCACGGACCGGTGCCATCCGGGCCATTGTGGCTAATGGACTCTCTGACTCTGATCACGGATGGCGCCGATTGCTTAGCGCAGCATAGCCGCAACCAAAGAAATGAAGTTGGGCGATGACGGGGGATGGTCTTGGTGCCTCCGTGCGAGGATTCTCGTTTCTTCACACGAGGTCACGAAGAGGAACAGGGACGGTCTCGTTGCGTGCGTCGCAGTGGGAACCCGTGGTGTTCGTCGTGTCCGTAGTGGTTCGTCTTCCGGATTTCAAGCACGACGCCACGACGAGCACGACGATGGACATAGACTCACGATGTGGCCGGACTCTGTTGGCGCAGATTGATTCTGCGCGGTTCTTGCGAATCAGCGCACGATCAACGTGCGCCAACTGCGTCGCGCCCTTCTCGCGTTCCCACGGTCCTCAGTGGAAATGCATATCCGGTCAGGCATGGACAGTCGGCGTGGCGTGACGCCAGCCGTATGCATTCCCACGCCGAGCATGGGAACGAGGAACCGTCGTGCTCGTCGCGTCACAGTGGTTGGGCAATTGCCGGGACACCTTGCAGTTACCGGGTTACCGGGACACTTTACTTAATTCTGGTAAAGAAGGGTCTTTTGTGGTAGGCTTGGGGCTATGTTGCGTATAGCACGGGTCGTAGTACCGGGACTGCCGCACCATGTGACGCAACGGGGCAACCGGCGCATGCAGACCTTCTTCCTCGATGCCGACTACGAGGAGTACCTGGCGTTGATGGCCACCTGGTGCCGACGGTGTGAAGTGAGCGTGTGGGCCTATTGCCTCATGCCGAACGACATCCATTTGGTACTTGTTCCCGAGAACGCCGACGGTCTCCGGCGGTCGGTCGGCGAGGCCCATCGGCGCTACACGTGCCACGTCAATGCCCGGGAGGCGTGGACCGGGCATCTGTGGCAGGGGCGTTTCCTCCGCAAGCGCAAACCTGGCCCCAAAACACTGCGAGAGGAGAGTTGAGTATGGTGTCCCGGAATTTCCCCCGGAATTTCCGAAGGATACGTGCAGCTTGCGTGCGGTTGCTGCTAGGGCTCTTGCTGACGTGCGTTCCTGTAGCTGGTGCCGCTTTCCAGGAAACATCCCTGGAGCCGGCCGACGAAGCTCCCGAGAATCTCATTCCTGCAACTGGAGAAGAGCGTGCGGAATCACGTCGTGTGAAGGAACTCGCTTTGGAACTTGGTGCGTTGCGGGAGAAGATCGAGGAGGAACCCGATTTGCGGCAACGGTACACGATCTACAGGCGATTGATGACAATGAAGCGTCCACAGGCGGACATCGAACTAATTGTCCACCAAGCGCAGCGGGCATGGGCAGCAAGGCCGCCGGACGCGGCAACGTTGAGGGATGCTCTATACGCTTCGAGCTGTGGCGTTCATGATCGCAGAATTGTGCAACTAGCCATAGATGTCGTATGCGCCCCAAAGCCGCCGCGCATTCCCTGGGACGATGTCGAAACAATCATCGTAAGCCTGCGGGCCATTGCTGGTCAGCAACTGCCGGAAGGTATGGACTTCCTCATGAAGGCGGTGAAGCCGGTATTCTGGCAGGAAATGGGTTTTGTCGCAGACTTGTTTGAAGCGAGTACGGTGGCCAAGTTCGTTGAGTTCAGTATAGCGGAATTGGGTGAGCTCTCACCTCACGAAGACGCTGTGCGACTCCTGGGTGAACTGAAGGAACAGGGATGTGCGGAGGACGTGGATGCGTTCACGCGGCGCCGGTACGAGTTGGCCATCAAGGGGGCACTCGAGGACCAGGAAACCGTCGGGCGTCTTGAGTCCACGGCCGATGAGCAGCCCGCGCAGGCGATACCGGGGGGGGGCGCCGCCCTGTCCGGAACAACGGCATCAGTGAATCAGACATTTGCTCCTCCTCCGTCTGTCAGCGGACCTGACGTGAAACCTCAGGAGTCCGACACGGGCGATTCCGCCGCAGGGGATGTCGTGTCGCGCGATGTTCGTGCCCCCAAGCCCAAATCCTCGCGCCTCGTGCCCGTCCTGATACTGATAGCAGCCATCGCCCTCGCGACGGCAGGCATCAGCTTCTACCGCCGCCATGCGAAGTGAGACCGAGTGTCTGGTGATCTAGTGCCTAGTGGTCTGGTGTCTAGGGTTAAATAGGGACAGTAACCCTTTATTTAAGTCCCCGCGATGTCCAATATGCTGCCGGAAACAAATAAAGGGTTACTGTCCCCATTTAACCCTAACCCATTGCGCAGAACCAATCTACGCCAACGTCGGCGCAGTTGGCGCAGATTGATTCTGCGCTGGTCTTCCGCATTCCGGCGGACAAGTCTTAACCGAGCCGTGCGCGCGACCGAGACATTTAACAGACCCAGCGGAGAGCGGACACGATCCTCACTTCTTGCGCACCGCGCGGCGATATGCCATGCTTCTCGGAGTTCTAGCGGAAGGGCTCCGGACCTGTCTCTCGAAAGCTGACGGTTCCGGCGAAATGTACCGCCGTAGTCTATGGAAAGGAAGGGCGCAATGAGCGATCATCACGGAATGTCTCGGCGAGGTTTCATGCAATGGGGCGCGGCACTCGGCACGGGGGCCATGCTGGCCTCACGCGGCGCCATGGCCCAAGGCCAAGAACAGGCCCTCGGCGCGGCACCTGAAACGCGCTTCGCGGCCCCGCCTATCGAGAACGTCCGTATCGGCTACGTCGGCGTCGGCGGCATGGGCACGAACCACGTCGGCAATCTGCTCCGCATCGCGGGCTGCCAGATCGTGGCGGCGTGCGACATCGTGCCCGCGAAGGTCGCGAACGTGCAAGACATGACCGTCAAGGCCGGATTCCCGAAGCCCACCGGTTACAGCAATGGCGAGCGCGACTTCGAGCGTATGTGCGCCGAGGAAGACCTCGACCTCGTCTACACCGCAACGCCGTGGGAATGGCACGTGCCCGTGTGTCTCGCCGCGATGGAGAATGGCAAGCACGCCGCGACCGAAGTGCCGGCGGCCTACACCGTCGAGGATTGCTGGAAACTGGTCGAGTACGCCGAGAAGTTCAAGAAGCATTGCGTGATGATGGAGAACTGCTGCTACGGCCGTAGCGAGTTGCAGATCCTCAACATGGTGTATCAAGGCGTGTTCGGCGATATCCTGCACGGCGAAGGCGGCTACCTCCACGACCTGCGCGCCCTCAAGTTCGCGGGCGGCGGCGAAGGCCTGTGGCGTCGGTTCCACTCCGTCAAGCGAAACGGCAACCTCTATCCGACGCACGGCCTCGGGCCGGTGGCCCAGTGCATGGACATCAACCGAGGCGACAAATTCGACTACCTCGTGTCGATCAGTTCGCCCGCCATGGGCCTCGATCTCTACGCCAAGGAGCACCTCGCCGAGGACGATCCCAAGCGCAAAGAGTCCTTCAAAAACGGCGACGTCAACACCAGCCTCATCCAAACCGCCAAAGGCCGCAGCATCATCGTCGGGCACAACTGCGATTCGCCGCGCCCGTACAGCCGGATCAACGTCGTCCAAGGCACCAAGGCCATCACGCGTGGCTATCCCGACGAGGTCCACATCGAGGGGCGCAGTCCCGAACACGCGTGGGAACCGCTCGACAAGTACCGCGAGGAGTTCGAGCATCCCTTGTGGAAACGCATCGGCGGCGAGGCGGCCGGCGCCGGCCACGGCGGCATGGACTTCATCGAGGATTTCCGGCTCATCGAATGCCTTCACCAAGGCATCCCGACCGACCAAGACGTCTACGACGCCGCCGCCTGGAGCGTTGTCGGACCCTTGAGCGAGCAGTCCGTGGCCAACCGCGCCGAAACCGTCGCGTTTCCCGACTTCACGCGCGGCCGCTGGCAAACCTGGGAGCCCATCGGCATCATCACGTGAGACACGCGCCAGCGCCCGGCGGTAGGGCCGAAATGGTTTCGGCCCGTTCCGGACGGCGTTGATCTCCTCGGCTTCACGGTGCATGCCCGAGCGCGCAGCCCGGCTACTCGGAACGCAGCATCTTGAGGATGTGCTTGGCGAGTGTATCCCTAATTCCGTTGTGGCGAAGCACCGGCTGCGACACCCTCGTAGCCGGATTGTGATACCAATCATGCTTCCCGCCGTGGCGGAGCAGTACGCCGCCCATGGCCTCGATCTGCTTGACCAGCTCCTGCCGCTTCATCGGATGGTCAGTTTTCCGGCCCGCCGGACGCTTGGAATGGCGCCGCTCGTCAGCTCCTGGCGGATATCGCGGAGGTTCTCCTCGAGTTCTTCGAGTGTCTCTCCCTGCGTGCGATAGTCTGGGAACTCTTCAAGCCAGCCGATCCACATGTCGTCTTCTTGGTAGTAGATATAGTCGAGGGTAGGCATTCTCCACGGACACTCCTCTTTCGAACCGGGGCATCGCGCTCACGCGCCAATTCTACACCATACGCACTCGCGCTATGACGTAGCCTGCAGGCCATCCGCTACTGGAGGTGGCTGCGCCAGGCCTCGACGTAACCGGCGAGGTCGCCTTGGACCTCGGCCTTGACGGGCGTCATCTCGATGGCGAACTCGCGGCCGATCGCCTCGAGCGATAGGCCCTCGGCGAGCATCCAGCCGGTAAGCGCGGCGCCGAAACTGGTGCCTTCTTTCATGTTGGTGAGGGCAATGGTCGACTCGGGACACAGGCTGGCCAGCACCTGGCAGTAGGGCCGGTTGTTGGCGAATCCGCCTTCGATGATGATCGTCGTGCCGCGTCCGGCGCCGAGCCGGCCCATCATCTCTTGGCTGCCGATGGCGAGGCCGAGATTGAGCGCAGCGTTATACGTTTGGCCAAGCTCGTCGATTGGCGCTTCCCCGGCCTCGAGCTGCTCGATCGAGTACGCCCTGCCCTTGTACACGACCTTCGGCTTGGCGCCGGGGAACACTTGGGCATCGGGCAACGCGCCCGGCACCACGAAGAGATCCTTCTCGGCCAGCACCCACTCGACGAGGGCGAGGTTGCTTTCGTCCTTGAGCGTTGTGAAGCCACGGAACTTGCCGTATTCCATACCGCCGGGGAAGAGCGCCGTCAGCACCGGGTAGCCGAGGGCGTCCATGTTGAAGAAGAGTTTTGACGCGATCTCGGCCTGGCTGAGTTCGGGGGCCGCCGCGCCTTTCATGGCGACGCACCACGTGCCGGTCGAGTTCAGAATGAAATCGCCCTGACCCTTGGCGAGATACGGCAGATAGTTCGCGTTCGAGTCGTGGATGCCGCACGTGACCGGGCAGTCCTCAGACAAGCCGCAGGCACGAGCGACCTCGGGCGTCACGGTACCGAGAGCTTCCCACGGCTTCAACAAACGCTCGGGAAACAGCGTGTCGGCGCCAAGCGCCTTCGCCACGCTGCTCCAAGCACGGTCCTTGTAGCGCCAGAAGTAGCTGTGATTGCCGAGGTAGGTCATCTCCGAGGCGAGCTGACCGGTAAGCCGGTAGCCGATATAGGAATCGAAGAATACGGCATGCCGAACCTTCGCCCAGACCTCCGGCATCCGCGTCTTGACGAAGAAGAACACCTTCGCCAGGTTGGCGAAACCGAAATCGGCCGTCGATGTCTCGAGGTGCAGTGCCTCGCGATCGCCAAAGGTGGCATAGAACTCGTCCTGGATCTCGGCGCCGCGTTCGCACGTATACGAGATCACCGGAAACGCGAGCGCGCCGGCCTCATCCAACAACGCGCACGTGGCGCCGTGCGTGGTCACCGCGATGGCTCGGATGTCGTAGTCGGCCGCGAAGGCCTTGAGCGCGCCGCGGGTCCACTCGAGCAGATCATCCGCGGCATCCACCTCGACATCGTCCACGAAGCGGACATCGAGGGTGGTGCGTTGCTCGGCCAACACCTCGAACTGGCGGTTGTACACTCGGAGCTTCTTGTTGGTCTTTCCGACATCGAGAACAGCGATGACATTCGGTTTCACGGCGCGCACCTTTCCTCAACAATACAACCACAACTCACAATCCGCACACGGAATGGTACCGATTCGACGATCCCGACGCAATCGCGTCCGTCGGCCATCCTACAGACCGTAGAAGGCCACCGCGTTATCGTGGAACAGCCGCCGTTTCTCGTCGAGGCTTGCGCCCTCGACGATGGCGGCAAGCGTCTCGACCCACCGGACATACGGCGTCGCGAGGAGCATCACGGGCCAATCACTGCCGAACGCACAGCGCTCGAATCCAAAACACTCGATTACGTGCTCCACGGCCGGCCGCAGATCCTCGGTGGTCCAGTGGTCGCGATCAGCCGTTGTGGCCACGCCGGAAACCTTGCACCACACGTTCGGCAACGCCGAAAGTTCGCGGAGGTACTGACGCCACGGATCGAGTGTGCCGCTGCGGATGTCCGGAACACCAATGTGATCGAGCATGAACCGTGTGTTGGGAACACGACGCGCCAGCTCGATTACCGCCGGAAGCTTTGCGTAACCCACGCACGCGTCGCAGCGGAATCCAACCGTCTCGAGAGCCTTGACACCCTCAACAAAGGCATCGTTCAGCCGATTCTGGTCGTCGGCCTGGATCGATGGGCGCACGCCTTTCACCAGCGGATTCGCCGCCACGCGTTCAAGGTCGCCCTTGACCGCATCGCCCCTTTCGAGCGGCGCGGCGGCCACAATGCCCTGAACACGCGCGTCCTGACGCGCGAGTTCCGTCACCCACGCCACTTCGTCGAGAAACAAGTCCTTGCGGCACGCCGCCTCGACAAACACGATGCGCTCCACCGGCACGCCCTCAGCGGCCTTCGAGTAGTCCGCCGGCAAATACGGCCGATTCAGCAGTTCCGAACCCGACAGCCACGGATGATCCAGGCCCGCCGTGTCCCAGAAGTGCACGTGCGTGTCCACCACCGGGATGGGCAGCAACGGCCCCGATCTCGCTTCCGTCTCCGATCGAGCTCGACGCGCAGCGAGTGCTGCGGTTGCGCCGGCAAGGAAGGCCCGACGTGTCATCCATCGCCCCTGCCGACCGCACAGAAACCAACGGGATTCGCCCAAAACGGCACCTCACTTATGACCGGTACGAGCCGAAACCGCCCGAATGCCAGAACCACGCGCCTCATTTGGTGCCCCCAGGCTACCACGTCGAATCCGGCGACACAACACCCGGCCGCCATCCAGCCCGCGTGTCGTGCCCGAAGATATGCCGCGCGGGTGCCCGATTGGGGGTAATTTCTTGCCTCTTTGACCCAGAATTCGTGGCTTGCACATGTGAAAAACAGGCCCATTTTTGCACCCACTCTTCGTAGAGCCTTATTGCGCCTTGCCTTATGACTATCGCAATATTTTGTGTTGACAGACCGCCCTAACCACTATATAATGGGCTTTGCTTCCGAGGTAGCGTATGCCAGGTGCTACCGGAATCGGAAGTGCTTCGGGCCGTACGAAGCAGTCTTGTGCGGAGAAGGGAACCAAGAAGGCAAGGGGATTGGTCGAGCGTGTGGTGGCAGGTTCTTCGATGAGACAGGCTTCGAGGAACCACCCGAATGTCGCGCGAGGCCATCTTCTTTGAGCGCGATGAAGGTCTTGCATCCGGAGGCAGGTGGATTCGCTGGGAAGTGAAGAGGAGTGAAGGGGATGGTTCAGTCAATTCGGAAGCGCGACGGGAACCTGCAGACGTTCCATCCGGAGAAGATCACCTGGGCGATCTTCAAGGCGGCGCGCGCGTGCGGCGGCGATGACTTCGAGTTGGCGGCCGAGCTATCGGACCAGGTGGTCGCGCTCATCGAATCCACGTTCGAAGGTCGCATTCCGGACGTCGAGGAAGTGCAGGACCTCGTCGAGCGCGTTCTCATCAAGCATGGTCACGCCAAGACGGCCAAGGCCTATATCCTGTATCGCGAGAAGCGCACAGGGGCCCGCAACATGAACGCGCTCATCGGCGCGACCATCGAGATGTTCGGCGCCTACTTGGGCGAAAAAGACTGGAAAGTGAAGGAAAACGCCAACACACAGAAGAGTGTGAATGGCTTGAACAACTACGTCCGCGAGTTTTTCACGACCCAGTACTGGCTCCACGAGATCTATCCGGCCGAAGTGCGCGAAGCGCACGAGAGCGGCGCCGCACACATCCACGATCTCGGGTGGATGGGCCCGTACTGCGCCGGCTGGGACCTGCGCCAGCTTCTCATGGAAGGCTTCGGCGGCGTGCCGGGCAAGGTCGAGAGTTCCCCCGCGAAGCACCTGCGATCCTTCCTCGGCCAGATCGTGAACTCGACGTTCACGACGCAGGGCGAAACAGCGGGCGCGCAGGCATGGTCAAGCTTCGATACGTACTGCGCGCCCTTCCTACGCTACGACGGGCTCACCTTTGACCAAGTTAAGCAATCCCTGCAGGAATTCATTTTCAATATCAACGTGCCGACGCGCGTCGGCTTCCAGTGCCCCTTCTCGAATCTCACGTTCGACCTCACCGTTCCCAAGACACTAAAGGATCAGGCCGTCATCATCAGCGGCGGCCCGGTGGAGGCGAAGTACGGAGAGTTCCAGGCGGAGATGGACCTCTTCAACGAGGCCTTCTGCGAGGTTATGGTGGAAGGAGACCGAAAGGGCCGGGTGTTCACGTTCCCCATTCCGACGATCAACGTCACCAAGGACTTCGACTGGAATTCGCGCTCGGTGAATGCGTTCATGCGCATCACGTGCAAATACGGCATCCCCTACTTCGCCAACTATGTGAACTCAGAACTCTCGCCCGAAGACGCGGTCTCGATGTGTTGCCGGCTGCGTCTCGACACCACCGAACTCCGCCTCCGGGGCGGCGGCCTCTTCGGCAGCAATCCGTTGACGGGCTCCATCGGCGTATACACGATCAATCTACCGCGCATCGGCTATCTCGCCTCCGGCGAACGGGAGTTCAAGGCGCGCCTTTGGCGTCTTGTACAAGTGGGCCGGACCTCCCTCGAGCTAAAGCGCAAGGTTATCGAGCAGCAGACGCGCGAAGGGCTGTATCCGTACTCCGCCAACTACCTCCGCCACGTTTTCGATCGCACGGGCGAGTATTGGCACAATCATTTCAGCACCATCGGCATCATCGGCATGAACGAGGCCCTCGAGAACTTCATGGGCAAAGATCTGACCACGCCGGAAGGCCAGGCCTTCGCGAAGGACATCATGGTGTACCTGCGCGAGATGCTCGTCCAGATCCAGGCCGAGACCGGACACGTCTACAATCTCGAAGCTACCCCGGCCGAAGGCACGGCGTACCGCCTGGCCAAGCTCGATAAGGAGCGGTATCCCGAAATCGTGGCCGCCGGCAACGGCACGCCGTACTACAGCAACTCGACCCAGTTGCCCGTCGGGTTCACCGACGACCTTTTCAAGGTGCTCGAATTGCAGGACGACCTCCAGTCGCTCTACACGGGCGGAACGGTGTTGCACGCCTATCTCGGCGAGAGCATCGACGATGTCGAGGTGGCCAAGCGTCTAATCCAAAAAGTCTTCAAGCGGTACAAGCTTCCGTACCTCTCGTTGACACCCACGTTCAGCGTCTGCTCGAACCACGGCTACCTCAAGGGCGAGCAGTTCACGTGCCCTCAGTGTGGCGGCGAGTGCGAGGTGTGGTCGCGTGTCGTCGGTTATCTGCGTCCCGTGAGCAACTTCAACGAAGGCAAGCGCCAAGAGTATCGCGAGCGCGAGAAGTTCCGGCTCGTGGGCAATCTGAGCTAGAAAGAGGCAGGAGCGTGAACATCGTCGGCATCGAGAACTGCTCGCTTGTCGATTATCCCGGCGTGCTCTCGGCCGTCTTCTTCACGCCGGGCTGCAACTTCGACTGCTTCTATTGTCACAACCGCTCCCTCGTTCGGATGAGTCCGAACGGGACATGGCTCGGCGAGCAGGTAGCGCTAGCCAGCCTCGACGAACGCCGGGGGTTTCTCGATGCGGCCGTGATCACCGGCGGGGAACCCACGCTCCAGCCCGATCTCGCCGACTTCATCCGCCAGGTGCGCGCGCGCGACTACTTGGTGAAGCTCGACACAAACGGATCCCGCCCAGCGGTGTTGGCCTCGTTGCTAGAGGAAGGGCTGCTGGATTACGTGGCCATGGACGTCAAGGCCCCGCCCCATCGCTACCGCGAGATCGCCTGCGCCGCGGTAGACGTCGAGGCCGTGGAGGCCAGCATGCGCCTGCTGATGGCCAGCGGCGTCGCCTACGAGTTCCGCACCACCGTGGCGCCCCTTCTCGATATTGACGATATCTGCACCATCGCACGGTGGATTTGCGGCGCGACGCGTTACGCGCTGCAGCAGTTCCGCCGCCCCACCACCGAACCGGCCGCTTCCGATCCGCGCAACGCCGCCGATCCCCATGCCTCAGACTGGCCCGAGCGGGCCGCACCCCTGATCCGGCCCTTCGTCGATGAACTCCTCTTTCGCGGATTCGACGCCGCCGAACGCACCCGGCGCGCCCCCATTGAAGCGGCCAAGCTCGCCGGCTGACACTTCACCGGCTCGACGCCTTGCCGAGCTCGACAATCATTCGCGCGACCTCTTCCCGCTTGTTCTCGAGCACGGACGGTTCGCGCGGAAAGGTCAAGAGGTTCGGCAACAACGCCGACAGATTCGCCACTTCCGCCGCCCGGTCGAGAAGGGCCTGCGACACACCGCTCTCGCGGGCCGCTCGGACACGCGCCATCAACAGCACGAGATAGTCGTAGTCCTCGATGCCATCTCGCACCGTTTCCCAGCGAATCGACGCAACCGGGCCGGATTCCCCCGGATAGACGAGGCATCCATTCCCATTCACAGGCGTCAAATCCAGTTGGTCATGCCATGGATCAGGGCACGCGTTGATACTGCCGTAGTGGAATCCCCGGACACCAAGGGCCCACGCCTGCCAGAACAGGATGCGGTGCTCAATGGCGTCGAAATCCACAAAGAGGTTCCCATACGGGCGCGGCGGATACTGATTCACGTACCACCATACCTCCTTGCCCCCGCGGATGCCTTCCAGAACGGTCCGGTTGTTCGCCGTATCGAAAACCTGCACGTGAACGCTCCAGATATCCAGATGGGGCGTCAGGAACGGTTCAAGACCGAGCGTCGTCGCCGTCACGGCAATGTCGGGCGCGGTATCTTCCCACTGCTGCATACGTTCATACACCCGCGGCCACTCCGGCGGACGCGGCTCATAGGCGATTTGCGTGAAGGCCCTCGACTCGAGGCCGTGGTCGCGCACGAAGGCGTTCGCAAGCCGGAGTTGTTCCGGCGCATCAAGCAGCGACACGGGCACGCAGAAGGTTGTGGCACCGCTCTCGTCGAGCACGGCGAGCCGCTCCGCAAACGCGTCGAGGTCCTGCTGGTAGTGCGGACTCTCCGGCGGGAACTGGGCCAGCGCGCGCAACGTCACACGGTGGGCAGCGGCGCAGTCGAAGTACCGGCCCGCCAGATCGACCTCGGTGCCGCTGAAGCCCCTGGCGCGGCATCCCTCAACCGCGGTATCCATCGAGAAACCGAAGTCGGTCTTGAGCGCGGGCGTCTTCGGTAACGCGAAATCGAACACTTCGACTTCCAGCCAGAGCTCGACCGGATCAAGCGCGGGAGCGCTCAACTCGATGAGGCCTTTGTATATTCCGGCCGGTGCATCGGCCGGCGCGTAGACGGTCAACCATAGCGGATTGGCCTTGCCGCCTTCGAGGTCAAAGGTCTCGCGCGCCGGCAGGGGATCAGGCCAGGATCCCGTGAGGCCCTCGAAATTCGTCGGAACCACAACCGGGTAGTAGCCTACTTGCGTCACAGAAACCGATTGGGCAGCAAGACGATTCTTGCCTTGGCGATCGGTGAGAGGCGTCACCCGCACGCGGAGCCGCTCGATATCCCGGTCCGGACAGAGTACAACCTGAAGCGACTCGTGTTCATGCCGAGCCAACGCGATCCGAGCCGTCGACACCGCCGGTGAAATGGCCTCGACTCGATCCTCCGGAAACACCTTGAACAGCGGCGACTCGAACCACAGGTCGAGGCCCGGCATGGGAACGACCGGGCGTCTCAGAACACGGCCGTGTCGTTCCAGCGCGTGTCGCGCTTCCGTCCACGGAGCGCAGTCAAGATCCCGGGCGCTGCCCACGACGAACTGCGTGTCGATACCCCCGTGCGGCGAGGCCGTATCCCCACCGAGGGCGACCCGCGCGCCGTCCTGCGTCAGCTCAGCCCGCAAGGCATATACGCCATCCCCGGGCGGTTCCCAGTCATAACGGATCCGCACCACAGAGTCCGGCTTACCGGTGAACGCCTTCTCTGCAAGCCACCACGCGTGGCCTTCGGCATCAGACACCTGCGCACGCATGAGAACTCTCGGGAGAGACCGACTCAAGGCCAGGGCCAATTCGAGGGTGCGCGGCGGCTTGAAGTCAATCTGTGCGGCCAGCGCATCATCCGCGAACTCGACGTGCTTCAGGCCTCGGACCACATTGATGCGGTACGTCGTCGTCCACGTATCGCCCGGCTTCAGCGCAAATGGCAGAAAGGCGGTCTGGAAACCGCACAGGGCGCGCTTCGGATCCCACAAGGCGAGAAACGCGTACGTCGCGTCTGCGTTGAACACCCCATAGATACTGACCTCTTCGAGCGGGTCGGTAGCCGCGGCCCAATTCCGTGCTGCGCCATAGTACGCGGTACGATCGATCCGCCGCACGCCGGCCACGGTTGGCAGATCAAGGCGATCCCCTTCGTCGACGCCGCCCCCGGGCGCCACGTCGTTGCGCACCCAAGGCGCGACCCACTGCGTCTCTTCGCCGCGATTCTCGATGCTCCAGCGCACGCGCATCGAGGACTCACCCGAAACGGAATCGACCACCCGCGTGACCCAGAGCCCGCGGATGTTCGGCCCATCGCAGTCATAACTGTAGCGCACCCCACGCGGCGCCGAAGGGTCGTCTACCACCTCGACAGACTCATTCAGTCGGCGGTTAGGCACATAAGGACTCTCGACGCCGAAGCCTTCCTGAAGCAAACCATCACCCGAGGCGAAATCCCCCGGTAGCGCCACATGACCAAGGGCCGTGATCGTCGCACCCGCCGCCGGCGATAACGTGCATGAGAGGAAATCACCATCAATTTCAACGAACTGGGTAGTAACGACCGCAGCGGCCGAAGCCACAACGTGTGCGAACAAGAACCATTGCATGGGATACCCTTTCTGTCACATGGCGGGGATCTTACATGAGCGGCATGGACGAGCGCATATAGGCGCAAGCCTCCGCCCGCAGCGGCGCTTGCCGAGCCCCGCACGTCACGCTTGGCCTAGCCGCGGCGCCTCGCCTATAATGGCGGAACCAGTAGCTGGGGAAAGATAGGCTATGCTCATGGCGCGCGTCTGGCCCATTGTCTGCGAATACGGCATCGGCGCCGTGCTGTGTGCAATTGGCCTCTGGTGCGGACTTCGCAGCGGGTATCTGGACATCAAAAACCGCGATGACCGACGGGCCATCTATATGGTGGTTATCGGCTTCCTGGCCATGCTCGCACTAGTCGCCGCATTTACGTTCTGGTTGCCCTATGTACCGAAGGGGGCCATGCCATGACCGGCACCGACTCGCTGGGGACCGGACTTGACTACGGCGTCATGCTGGCGTACTTCGCCCTGATTGTGGTTTTCGGTCTGTTCTTTGGCCGTTACACGCACAGCACCAATGATTTCTTCTTCGGCGGACAGCGTTTCTCGTGGTGGCTCATTGCCTTCTCGGCCATCGCGAGCACCGTCGGCAGCTACAGCTTCGTCAAGTACAGCGAGGTCGGCTTTCGGTACGGCCTGTCCAGCACCCAATCCTACCTGAACGACTGGTTCTGGATGCCGATCTTGTTGTTCATCTGGCTGCCCATCATCTATTACCAGCGCGTGACGTCCGTACCCGAGTATCTGGATCGACGGTTCGGCCGCGCCAACCGGATCGCCGCCACGTGCCTGCTCCTCGTGTATCTCGTCGGGTATATCGGCATCAACCTACTGACGCTCGGCCGAGTGTTCGAAACGCTCTTGGGATGGCCGGTAATGCTGGGGGCCGGGCTAACGGCTCTGGCCGTAACGCTTTACGTCATAACCGGCGGTCAGACTTCGGTAATCATGACCGACCTTGCGCAAGGTATCATCCTGCTCGCCACCGGACTTGGGCTCTTCTTCGCCGGCGTGTGGCACCTAGGCGGTTTCGGCGACTTCTGGTCGTTGTTGCCGCAAAGCCACAAGTTCGCGTTTTCGGAATTCGCCGCCCCGGACAAGTTCAGCTTCCTCGACATCTATGCGCAAGATGGACTGGCCAATACCGGTGCATTCGTGCTGATCAACCAGGGCATGATCATGCGGTTCCTCTCGCTGAAGAGCGTGCGGGAAGCGCGGCGCATGGCGGTGTGCTGGGCACTGATCCTGGCGCCTATTGCCGCCTTGACGACGTCCAGCGGCGGCTGGATTGCCCGGGCCCTCACGGCCAATGGAGAACTCGACACCTCCGCGGGCGACGCCTTCGTCAGTGCCGCCCATTTCCTTTGCCGGCCCGGCGTGTTCGGTTTCGTCTTGGCCGCGTTGACCGCGGCCCTGATGAGTACGGCGGACACCCTGATCAATGCGGTCAGCGCGGTGTTCGTGAACGACATCTGGCGCCCCTATGTTCGACCGAACTGGAGTGATCGGGCCCAGCTCCGCGTGGCACGGATCACCAGTCTGATGGCGGGTCTTCTGGGCCTGCTGTTGGTGCCCGTCTACGCGCGGTGGGGCAGCATCTATGAGGCCCACGCCATGTTCACGGCCGCAATCACGCCGCCGCTTGTCGTGGCCGTGTTCTTCGGCATTCTCTGGAAACGATTCACGCCGACGGCCGCCTTCGTGACGTTGGTAGCCGGTTTCGCTCTCATCATGGCCTCATTCCCGTGGAATCCTTGGGGGCCACTATTGGTTAAGCCGTTTGCCTTTGGCATGGGACCGGACAGCTACACCTACATGCGCGCCCTGTACGGCCTGGTCGTGTGCACCGTGATCGGCCTCTCGGTGACATTCCTGACCAAGGCCAGGCCGGCCGAAGAACTCGTCGGCCTCGTGAGCGGAACGCAGATGGAGGCCATACGGCGGTACAAAGGCGGGGAGGCTAACCGCACGCCCGGCAAGAAAGCCCGTCTGCCCCTGGTCGTGGACGAATCCCTCTCGGGCAGCGATATCGCCATACTGCCCCAATCCGCCCTCGACACCCTGTTCGCCCGACCGGGCGATGTAGTCTATCTGTGCGACCCTCGATGGTGGTTCGGCGGACTGAGATCGGTGCATCTCAAGGCCGCAGAACCCGGCCAAGCCCGAGAGGTCCGTATTGGTCCGGAGGCCCTCGAAACGTCCCACTTGATATCGGGACAGGATGTAATCATCGAGAAGATCCTCTAGGCCGATCCGCCGACAACGCCGAGCGCCCCATTCGCCGGCATGGGAACTGGCCTGCGCTCAGAAGATGGTCTATACTGGGGGTGTTGCTGAGTCGGAAGCTTTTGAGTCCTTCGGGGAGCCTGTGATGGCTGAGACTTCTCCTGCCTCTCACCGCGAGGCCGAACTGAATCGCCTCCGTGAGGAAGCGCTCGGGTTTGCCGGAATCGGCGTGTATCGATACGCCTTTGACGGCACAATCCAGTATATGGATCAAGCGGCCCTCCGCATGTTCGAGATCGACGGCGAATACCCGAGTCCGGATGCTGTTCGAGGCAAGAAGATCGCGGACGTGATCGTATATAAGGGCCCGGAAGGCCTCATGCGAAATGAAGTCCGCAAGCAAGGCCGAGTCCTCAACCGCGAGTGGACGTTCCGCACGCTCAAAGGCACCGACAAGTGGGTGTTCGAGGATTCCTACCTCGTGCGCGAACCGGAATCGGGTATCGAGGCCATCCAAGTCATCGCGCGCGATGTCACAGACCGACGACGGGCGGAGGACGCACTCAAGGCCAGCGAGCGGCGCTTCCGAGAAACGATCGAGACGGCCAATCTCGTTTCGGTGCAGATCGCCACGGACGGACGGTTAACCTTCTGCAATGATTGCTTCCTCAGACTGACCGGATGGCGAGCCGAGGAGATACTGGGCGCGAACTGGTTTGAATGCTGCGTTCCGCCCTACGAAGCCCAGACGCTTCGTGCGCTGTACTCGCCCGAGCGATTCGCAGCCGCCGAGTTCCCCGTGCACCACGAAAACCCCGTGCTCACGCGCGACGGCGAGCTACGCCACATCTCGTGGAGTAACACCGCGCTGCGGGATGAAGCCGGAACCACCATCGGTATGCTTGCCATCGGACAGGATATCACCGACCGCAAGCAGGCCGAGGAGGCCCTCCGCGAAAGCGAAGCCCGGCACCGCGAAATCCTCGAGAGCATCCAGGAAGGCTACTATGAGGTGGACCTCCATGGAGACTTCATCTTCTTCAATCGTGCGTTGCCGGCCATCATGGGATATCCAGGAGACGAAATCCGGGGCATGAACCACCACCAGTGCTTCCCCGAAAAGGCCGACCTCGAACGAATCGAGCGCGTCTTCAAGGGAGTGTACGCGAGCGGCGCCGCCGTCCCCACACTGGACATCGCGGTCACGCGCAAGGACGGCACCAAAGTGCCCACCGAGATCTCGGTGGCCTTAATGCGCGGTCCCAACGGCGAGCCGTCCGGATTCCACGGTATCGCGCGAGATATCTCGGAACGCAAACGGGCCGAGCAGGCCCTGCGCGAGAGCGAGGAGCGCTACCGCGAGCTCTTCGAGAATGCCAACGACATCGTGTACACCCATGACCTCAAGGGACGGTTCACCTCGCTGAACAAGGCCGGCGAGCGAATCTGCGGTTACACCCGCGAGGAAGTTCTGAACTTGACCGCGCACGACATCATGCCCGCCGAAGTGCACGAGACGGCCGCAGAGATGACACGCCGGAAACTCGCCGGCGAGGAACTCACACAATACGAGATCGAGATCGTTTCCAAGAACGGCGTTCGCATCCCACTCGAGGTCAGCACCCGCCTGATTGTCAAGGATGGCCGGCCCGTGGCCGTCCAAGGTATCGCCCGCGATATCACCGAGCGCCGGCGCGCCGAGGAAGAGCGCAAGCGACTCGAGGCCCAGATCCAACACACCCAAAAACTCGAGGGCCTGGGCGTCCTCGCAGGCGGCATCGCCCACGACTTCAACAACCTGCTCGTGGGCATTCTCGGCAACGCCGGCCTGGCCCTGATGAAACTGCCGCCTGACTCTCCGGCCCGTTCGTATGTCGAGAAGATCGAGGATACGGCCCAGCGGGCCTCGGTCCTCACCAACCAGATGCTCGCCTATTCCGGTCGAGGTTCCTTCGTCGTGCAGCCGCTCAACCTGTCCAGGCTCGTCACCGAGATGGGCCGGCTTCTGAGCGCGGCGATCTCGAAGAAGGCCGTCCTCAGGTACGAGTGCGATCCGGACTTGCCACTCATCGAAGGCGACGCCGCGCAACTCCATCAGGTTATCATTAACCTCATCACCAACGCGTCCGACGCCCTCGGCGATCAGGCCGGTGTCATTGTGCTCAAGACCAGCGCCATCGACGTGGACCGCCCCTACCTCGCCAATACCTACCTCGACAACGATCTGCCCGAGGGCACGTACGCCTGCCTCGATGTTTCCGACTCCGGCTGCGGCATGGACGCCAACACCCAAGCACGTATCTTCGATCCCTTCTTCAGTACGAAGTTCGCCGGCCGTGGCCTGGGTCTGGCCGCCGTGCTCGGCATCGTGCGCGGACACAAAGGCGCCATCCGCGTCCAGAGCGAACTGGGTAAGGGAACAACATTCAAGGTCTTGTTCCCCACCACACGCGCCCAGATCGGACCGATCGACCGCGAGGCCAGAATGCGGCAGTATGAACTCGTGGAAACGTGGGTCGGTGAAGGCACGATTCTCATCGCCGATGACGAGGAAAGCGTGCAATCCGTGGCCAACGACACGCTGAAACAGCACGGATTCTCGGTGCTCCTCGCCGACAACGGGATCGAGGCGGTGGAGTTGTTCGAGGAGCATCAGCGCGAGATCGTGGCCGTGCTCCTCGACCTGACCATGCCCGTCATGAGCGGCAAAGAGTCCTTCCAACGGATCCATGCCATCCGCGACGATGTCCCCGTGGTTCTGTCGAGCGGATACACACGTCAAGACGCCGTCAGCCGATTTTCGGGCGACGCGCCGGCCGCCTTCATCCAGAAGCCCTATTCGCCGCGCGAACTGGCCAAGGTATTCCACGACATCCTGGGCTAGCGGCCGAATCCAGTCGGTAGCAGGCAGACGGATCTCATCGTCTCCGGATTCCCACGACGCCGGCCATAGTGGGCTATTCCGCCGTCGGCGGCACCTGGTAGCTGTAGACGTGCGAGCCGCTGCCGAAGTAGATACGGCCATCGAGGAAATCGCCGCCGGGGCCGACGGGCACGGGCGATTCCGCGAGCATGGTGATCGCGTGCGTGGTCAAGTCCACCTGGGCAACGCCTTTCACGAACAGCATGTACAGCGCCGGCACCGAACCTTCGGCCCCGGCCTTGGCGCGATCGCCCAGCACGAACACGCGCGGCCCCTGTTGCGACGTGGTCGGGCCAAACGTAGCGTCGAGGTCCTCTTCGTGGATGACTTCGCGCTTGGCGGCGTCGAACACGAAGAAGCGCTTCCGATCCGCCACGGCGTAGACAAGGCCGTTCGGTGCGTAGCAGAGGTCCGTGTACTCCTGCGCGCCCGGATACAGGACCTTGTGCCAATCGAGCTGCTTCGAAGCCAGATCCATAATGTACAGCTCGGCCTCGGATGCCTTTTTCTCGCCGCCGGTACCGGGCGCCGTGGTCGATCCGCCGAGGATCTTGCCGTCAGGCAGCGCCACGAGACTGAGCGTCGAGTGCTCGGGCAGGATGTCGGTGTGTTCGAGAAGAACGCGCGTCTTGGTCTCGCGATCCCAGAAGAGCAGCCCACCGCCGGTATAGCCATACCCGGGCGTGCCGGCGAGGACGAGCGTCTTGCCGTCGGGATGGGCCAAGAGGTCGTGGGGCCGGTTGATGGTCGGCGCACAGTCGGTGAGGAAGAGCGGATTGCAGCCCTGTTTGTCCTTGACGGTGTCGACCCACGGCTGGGTCGGATCCCACTCGGTGATATAGCCCCCGCCGTAGCCGCCAACGAAGAAACGGTCCCCTTGCCTGACCACCGTGTTGCACTGGCAGTAGGCCGCGTGGTTGGCCCACGTATCCGTCTTCGGATTATAGATGAAGAACCGCATCGGAAAGGCCGTGCCGCCGCAGACCGTACCATCCGGCGCGATGGCGATGCCCATGATGTGGGCGCCCTCGCTGGTATAGTCGAACTTCATCTGCTTGGCTTCGCCCGCCGCATTTTCAACAACCAGCACGCGATTGACCAGATCGCACGTCTTGAGTACCTTGCCGTCAGGGAACTGGGTGTAGAACAGGCTTTGCGAGGACGTGATGATCGGCTTGTCCCCGCCGCGAACGGACGGATCCACCTTCTTGCCTTCGCCCTTGCAGAACTCGTACCAACCGTCATCCGCGCCGGCCCCGTTGTGGCCATACACCTTGCCATTCACATCCGGTACGACAACGCCGCTGGCCGTGAGCCGCTCCGCCTCGGAGAGCATCGGTTTGCCCTCGCCGGTGCGCGGATCGAAAGCGATGATCTGGCTCGCCGTGTTACCGACGCCGAAATACACCCAGCCCGCATCATCGGCGGCCACATAGCGCTGGTATTGGGCCCAGTTCTCCTTGTGGACATGGCCGTAATCCTTGAACGTACGCGTGGCCGGATCGAAAGACACCACGCCGCTGCTCGGATACGTCACCGACCAGATCACGCCGTTGTCGTCCTCGGTCATGCCCATGGCCATCTGCGGCGCGGTCTTCTCGGAGAAGGTGAAGGCGCGTTTGGCCGGATCGAACTCGCAGAAATAGCTGTTGAAATGCGTGTAGAACTTGTTCTTAGTCGACAAGATCGACGAGTAGGGACAGTCGCCCCCCGGAGGAAACGGCATGGGAATTTCGTCGGCCTTGCCGGTCTCAGCATCGATCATCAGGAGCGCGTAGCCGCCGCGATGATCGAACAGCCACACGAGCACCACGTCGCGGCCCTCGCCATCCACCGTAGCGACCGTGCCGCGATGATTGCTCACCGGCGTGGCCACGCCATGATGAAAAAAACCGTTTCCGAGCTCTTCCGTAGCGGCGAACGCCACTTGGGCAACCAGCACGATGAAAGCGACAATGCCCAACATCAATAGCTTCGAAATCGCGCATGCCATGTCTAAGTCCTCCTCTTGAAGGGCCCGTCCTCAACGAGCACGGACCATCGCCCATCCGGAATCTATGCAGATCTCCAACCTATCCGCCGATCTGGCGGCCATCCTCTCACGGGCGGCCGCTATCCTGCAAGCCACCGCGCAGCGCCAAGTGCGCCAAGCCTATCTTGGCAGCGCAGGCGCCACGGCGACGCGGTGCACCGCCTGGCTCTTCGGCGTGCCGGACTTGTCCGTAACCGTGACGACTAGTTCACAGACGCCGGGCGCTGAGTCGGCGAGCGTGAAGACAGCGCGCAGGTGCGCCGGGGCCGGCGGGCCAATAGTCTCCGTGCCAATCTCGCCTGCTTCGCCGCGTAGGGCGAAGCGCCAAGTAGCCTCCTCGAGCGCGTCCGGCAGGCCGACCCAGGCCGCCTCGACGGCCAGCCTCCCATTGGCGGACACCAACGCGTCTGCACTCTCGATCTCGATGAGACTCGTCTCAGGCGACTCGTATTGCGTGATTCCCTCGATTCCCTCGGCATCGGCGAGTCGGACATGGGCAAAGACACTCGGATTGCCGAACTGACTGCCTGTCTGCTGCCAACATGAGAGCTCGGGATCCTGGCTGGCCTTGCGCTCGCGGCACAGGTTCAGGCCGAAATCGGCGCTACCTTTGAGCACTTCGCTGAGCGGCACCGCGATCTCGAGCGTCCATTCATCGGCGCCGACGGCGGCACGCACCGGCAAGCGATCCTTCCAGGCCTCGCCGCGAACGGTCTGACTCCACTGGACGCCCTTCGAGTTGAACACGAGTTGGGCAAATTGCGCGCGCGATACGCCCGGATCGAGAAAGATCTCGATACAGTCATCATTCCACGTCGGTTCGCCGTCTTCCATACACGCCGCGACGAGGTTCTGCGTGTAGGGCTCCTCGCATCGGACGGCTACGTAGAGATCCGTGCCGAACCAGCCGACGTACGCCTCCGCTTGCGCCGTCACGGTACCACCGACCACGTGCGGCACGAACCGCTCGACGCGATACGCCTCCGCCCATGCGGCGTCGTCGAGACGCCCGTCAAGCGATGGCGCCGCTGACAGCTTCGGAATGAGCGCGACTGGCTCACCGGCACCCGCCGTGGCCGCCTTAGCCGCGACGGAAGGCAGTACGGAGTAGCCCTCAAGCCGGAACGCCGGCGCGTCAGCCAACGCCTTCGGTATCTCGACGGCCTCGCCACAGGCCGCCATCAATCCCACGATGGCCTCGGCGATCTGCCATCGGGCCTCCTGGTAGTCATCCAAGGTCCAGCCGTTCGGGTGCTTGAGGTAGCCGCCGAAGAAGCCTTTGGCCTCCGGATCGGTCTCACCGCCTCGCGCGTCCACCTCGGCGCGCGAAAAGCTCTGGCTCCAGCACGCACGGCCTCGGACTCGCGGCGTCGCATCGAGCGACTCGAGGAGCGCGACCAGCATGGCCTCGGCCTCGCGGACCGCGTCGCGAGCCTCCGGATTCGCCTGGGCGCGCTGAATCCAGTCCTCGAGCAAGAGGACGTAGCGTAGATCGTCCACGCCTTCACGAGCGGCTTCCCAGGCCACCGAAGGCCCGCCTGTCGACTCCTCGGACGGCGGATAGTTGTGCACCCAGTCGCCGGAAGGCCCGTCCATGTCGTCGTACAGGCTGCCGCGTCCGCCACGATACTCCCAATTGAACACACCGTCGATGCCTGCCGCCTTCTGGTAGAAGCCGCACACGAATCGATCAACCTCGGGCCGGTAGCTCTCGACATCGTTGTTGTAGAACGCGACGAGATGCGTCTCGCGGATCTCGCGAATCGCGTCGAAATCGGCGATGCCGCCATTGTAGTTCCACATATCCGAGACGGGCCCGGCATCATGGATGAAGTAGCCGTCGCCCGGGCCATCCTGCTCGGTTCGCATACCGGGTATTTCTTTGAGGAGTTTGAGGAGATGGACGTTCTTATCCTTGGCCTCCTGCTCTTTCCAGCCGGGCTCATCAACGGGCTGGACGATCAGCTCCGGCCAGCCGCGTTCCTTGCCGACGGCTTGCACGGCGCGCCAGAAGGCCTGGTAGGCGCGATCGAACTCCGGCGTGCCGTACGCGCCCACGGCCGCGGCCGCTCCTTGACCACTATCCGCCAGCATTACGATCGGCATGGGGAATCCAAGAGCCACATAGGTATCCATGAGATGCTCGAACCGCGTTGTACCGTCCAGGCCGAGGTCAACGCTGTCACCATCGATCTTGACGCGTGTCGTATCCAGTCCGGCGCAGAGACCCAGCGACGTCATGCCGTGATCGCGCATATCCGCGAGATCCGCCGTGACGCCTTGTTTCCACTCCTCGTCGGACTCGTAGTTGGTCGGCCGGTAGTACTCGCCAATGAAGGTATGGCGCACCTCCGGCAGTTGGAACGGCAACACGGTGAGCGTGAGCGGAATCCGCATCTCGCCGCCGGACGACGCCAAGACCGCCGCGCCGCGGTAAGCGCCGGGCACGGCATCCGCCGGCACACGGAACCGAATCCAGAAGCTCTGCGCGACACCGGCATCCAACCCCTCGAACACGTGGCCTTCCTCGACGTACACCGGAACATCGGCCATGTACTCCTTCGACGAGTACGAGGTCTTCTTGTCCAGGTGACGGATCAACCCTAACTCGATGGCCGTCTCCGGCAGAGCACCATGATCCGACGCCATCGGCTCGATGCTCAGTTCGAGGCAATCCACCGGACGCAGCGTCCGCACGGAGAGGCCTAACGGCTCCGTCTCGCCTTGCGCCGCGAACACGGCCAGCGACTCGATGCGCTCGCCAGGCCACGGCGCCGAGTTCGAGAACACATGCGCCAGTTCGCCTCGGCGGAACACGTAGCCACCGAGCCGGGCCTCGTCCGCAGATGGCTCTGGCAGGGGCGCCGTCTCTAAATAGGCCAGGCGCGTGAACTTCGCCATGTATGTCTCCAGGCGGAAGTTGTCGAAGTAGAGCACGTAGTCCTCGCGCGGCATGCGGATGTAGGGGAACACTCGGACGACGCGTGCAAGGTCCAGGCTGTTGGCGGCGTCAAGGAACGAGATCTGCGTCAGCGTCGGCTTATTGGCGAAAAGGGTTTGGCTACCGAACACCTTCTGGCCATCGTCGGTATCGATCCGATAGCTCAGGTAGACGGGCTCGTCGTGCGGATTGTAGACGTCAAACGACAAGACATGTTTCTTGGTGATCGCGCCGTTCGGCAACTCGACGAATACGCCGGGCCAGGTGTCGCCGGCGCTGCCAGGAAACGCCACCTTCAACGCCCATTCGCCGTCGCTGGCGTGTTCGCGCACACGCTCGCCGACACAGCCCGCCGGCTTGACGTTCGCGAAGGCCTCCGACTCGAATGATTGAATCTCCTGCGCGACGGCGGCCGCCGCAAGCAATGCAAGGGCGACAGAAAGAGTGGACGCTTTGGCTGAGGTCATGGTACGTTCTCCCGTTGCGTATTGCCCCACCGGCAAGCACGCAGGATCATTATATCAGGAGGCCTGCGACGGCACGGCGTTTCGTAGGCGCTCGGCCAGCCGCGTGTTGCGTCGCGCAATGTGATTGTTCGCAACCGCCCGTCCGACGGCCCGTGGCGCACCGACAATGACGACGAGCTGTTTGCCGCGCGTCACGCCGGTATACAGCAAGTTCCGCTGAAGCAGAAGGTAATCCTGCGGAAGCATGGACATCACGACGGCGGGATACTCGCTGCCCTGCGACTTGTGCACGGTCATCGCGTAAGCGAGCGCGAGATCGTCGAGTTCGTCGAAAGGATACAACACCACGCGATCGTCGAAGCGCACCTCGAGTTCCGCCGCCTCCGTCGAGAGCGTCGAGATGATGCCGACATCGCCGTTGTACACATCCAGCTCATAGTTGTTGCGCAACTGCATGACCTTGTCGCCCAGTCGGAATGATCGGCGCGGGACCACTTCGCCGTTTGGATTGAGCGCGACCTGGAGCGCGGTGTTTAGCTCGCCGATTCCCGTCGGCCCTCGGCGCATCGGCGCCAGCACCTGGATGTCGCGCCGCGGATCCAGGCCAAAGCGGCGCGGGATCCGCTCGGTGACCAACTCGATCACCGTCTCGCGCGCCTCGACGGGATCCTGCCGCTTCACGAACACGAAATCCTCGCTGTTGAACTGAGGAAACTCTCCCGCATTGATCCGGTGCGCGTTCACAATGATGCCGCTCTGCTCGGCCTGCCGGAACACCGTCTTGAGCCAGACCACCGGCACCGCCCCACTCGAGATGATGTCCATCAACACGTTGCCGGCACCCACAGAGGGCAATTGGTCGACATCGCCCACGAGAAAGAGCCGCGCGTGGGCAGGAACGGCCTTGAGCAAGTAGTGCATGAGCAGGCAATCGATCATCGAACTCTCGTCGATCACAACGAGATCCGCATCGAGGGCGTTGTTCTCGTCGCGCACAAAAGCGCCTTGCTTCGGACTCCACTCGAGCAGGCGGTGGATCGTCTTGGCCTCGTGTTCGGCCGCCTCCGCCATACGCTTCGCCGCACGGCCCGTCGGCGCGGCCAAGGCCACCCGGAGGCCCTTACGTTCGAAGATGGCCAGAAGACTCTTGATGATCGTCGTTTTGCCAGTGCCGGGCCCGCCGGTGATCACAAGCAGCTTCGCCTGCGCCGCCATGTGAATGGCCTCGCGCTGCCCTTCCGAGAGCTGTATCCGCTGCCGACGCTCGAGCCAAGTCACGGCACGCGCCGCATCGACAGACACATCGTCGCCGATGGGCGTTCGGATCAGCCGCTTGAGGAGCTGGTCGCAGCCCGTCTCCGCGAAATAGGCCAGCGGCAGATAGATACTCGTGTCTTCGCGTATGACCTCCTTGCGGACAACGAGGTCGACGAGACGCGCCTCGATGCGTTCACGCTCGACGGTGAGCAGCTCGCCGCTACGCTCGATCAGTTCGTCATTGGTGAGGAAAAGGTGTCCCTGGCCCTGAGCATCATTCAGCGTGAAGAGCAGGCCCGCGTCGATGCGTACCGCCGCGTCCTTGGCGATTCCGAGTTGGCCGGCGATCTCATCGGCGCGGCGAAAACCGATGCCGACGATATCCTCGGCCAGGCGATACGGATTCTCGCGCAGCACGGCCACGGATGCGTCGCCGTAGCACTTGTAGATTCGGACGGCCTGCCCGGTGCCGATGCCGTGGCCTTGCAAGAACAACATGATGGACTGGATGGCCCGCTGGCCGGCCCAGGCCTCGCGGATCTGTTTGGCGCGTTTGGCGCCGATGCCCGGCACCTTGCGTAGCCGCTTCGGCTCCTCATCGATGACGCGCAACGTCTCGATGCCGAAGGCGTCGACGAGCCGCTTGGCGAATACCGGGCCGATGCCTTCGATCAAGCCCGATCCCAAGTACCGCTCGATACCGTCCACCGTGTTTGGGCGTAGCGTCTCGTACCGCGCGACGCGGAGTTGCCGGCCCCAACGCGGATCCTCCACCCACCGCCCGAACAGGCGTATCGTCTCTCCCGCCGAGACCGCCATCAGATTACCGACGAAGGTGGTGAGATCCGCCTTGCCCTTCTCCTGCAACCGCGCCACAAAGAAACCATTCTCGCGATTCTCGTAGACGATCCGCTCGACGACGCCTTCGATCTGATCGCTGGCGTCCGCCGATCCGTTGAAGGCAGCATCCGGCCCCTTCGAGGGCAAGTCACTATTGCTCGAGAAGTCGTTCATCGTCCCATCCGCGAAAAGCCCGGGCCGGCGCGCGGCACCCATCGCCGCCACACCGCATCCGTAACCCGTCGCCTCAGACACTAACCGAGCCGAGCCGACTATGGCAAACGAGCGGACCGGCGGCAGTCCCTCGTTCTCAGTCCCCGTGCGAATGCAGACGCAGAGCACGGGAACGAGGATCCGAATGCCCTGGCTGTCATCTCGAGCGGAGCGAGAGATCTCCTTCGAGTTTCCTCCCGTACGTTTGAAATGACAGAAGGTGACCTGGGCGGCCAAAGAACCGGGAGGGACACGTGCAGCGAAGCGGAACGTACCGCCTACGCTATTTCCCCTCGGCCCCTTCGTACCACTTGCACTCGGCAATGAAGGTGCCAAAACCTTGGATACGGTAACCGGAGATCGTGCCGACCACGCGGCCTTCGCGATCGAGGATGTCGCCACGCCAGGGCGCATCTTGTTCCGGCGCCTTGCCCGCCTCGATGTAGGCGATGTTGTCGCGCTTCTCGGCCTCGCTCATGACATGCGGAGGTAGGTTCTCGACGAAGGCGATCCGCTCGTCGCGGTCGCGAATCAAGTCCACCTTGTCGACGTGCGCGCCGCGCTCGACCACTTCATGGTAGTTGTTCGCCGCCCACGTGGTGATCTTGCCCTCCTGCGAGGGCCGGCACGAGTCGAAGAGCATCAGGCCCAACAGGGAGATCACCACCACGGTGGGCAACGCCGCAAGGACTAACGTGGATCTACGACTCATCGCTCCTCCTGTGGCCCCCCCAGACTTCAGAGGATGGCACCATGGCCGAAGGCGGATTTTCTCCTTATTATTAGATTACAGGCCTTCGCGCGCGTCAACGCAACCGGAACCGGACGACGCGCGCGATTGGCCGTCCAGTTGTTTAGACATCCCGGTGCTGCGGCTCGGTTTCGAGAGCCTCTCGAAAAGAGGAGACCACCACCGGGAAAAGCGGAAATCGGGAAAGGACTCCCCCGATTCTTCGAGGGGGCTGTCTGTCCCCGATTTCCAGGCTATGCTCCGAACAGACCGGCTGTCAGCCCAACGCTGCGGCCAGGTCGGCCTCGGGCGTGCTGATCGGCGCGATGCCGAAGTTCTTGACGAGCACGTCCAGCACGTTCGGCCCGACGAAGGCCGGGAGCGACGGCCCGAGCTTCATGTTCTGGATGCCGAGATGCAGCAGCGTCAGCAAGATGCACACGGCCTTCTGCTCGTACCAGCTCAGGATAAACGACAATGGCAGGTCGTTCACGCCACAGTTGAAAGCCTGGGCCAAGGCCACGGCGATCTGGATAGCCGAGTACGCATCGTTACACTGGCCGATATCGAGGAGGCGCGGAATGCCGTCAATATCGCCAAATTCGAGCTTGTTGAACCGGTACTTTCCGCAGGCCAGCGTCAGGATGATGCAGTCCTCCGGCACGGCCTTGGCCAGGTCGGTGTAGTAGTTGCGGCCGGGCTTTGCCCCATCGCATCCGCCGATCAGAAAGAACCGGCGGATCTTCCCGGACTTGACGGCCTCGATCACCTTGTCGGCGACGCTGAGTACCGCGTTCCGGCCGAATCCGATCGTGATGTACTTCGCTTCAGCGTCCTCCGCGAATCCGGGCGCGGCGAGGGCCGCCTCGATCACCGCCGAGAAGTCGCGGTTATCGATATGGGTCACGCCGGGCCACTGGACGAGGCCGCACGTGAAGATCCGGCCCTTGTATGATTCCTGCGGCTTCTGGATGCAGTTCGTGGTCATCAGGATAGCGCCGGGGAACGCGTCGAACTCCTTGCGCTGATCCTGCCACGCCCCGCCGTAGTTGCCGACGAGATGCCGGTACTTCTTGAGGCCCGGATACGCGAGACACGGCAGCATTTCGCCGTGGGTGTACACGTGGATGCCCTTGCCTTCCGTCTGCTTGAGCAGTTCATCGAGATCCTTGAGGTCATGACCGGACACGCAGATGCATTTGCCGGCGACGGGCGTCACGCGGACCTGTGTCGGCTCGGGATGGCCGTATGCGCCCGTGTTGGCGGTATCGAGCAACTCCATGGCTCGGAGGTTCACTTCGCCGACGCGCAGAGCCATCGCGACCAGCGCGTCGACATCCTGCGGATTATCTGCAAGGAAACTCAGCGCCTCGTGGAAGAACGCGTAGACAGCGTCATCCTCGACGCTAAGAATGCGCGCATGGTCGACATAGGCCGCCATGCCCTTCAGACCGTACAAGGCCAATTCCTGAAGCCCGGCCACGTCCTTGCCGAAGTTCTCGAGGCGATTCGCGACGGACACCGAGACGGCCTGACGAACGAGGGCCTCCGTGTCCTTCTCCGGTGTCCACGCCCCGGGGCCCTCGACCGCTTCGGGCGTCTTGCCGGCCGCAGCGCAGGCGCCCTCATAGGATTTCCGCGCGCGGTCTCGCAGAGCCGCTGACCGATTCACCCAGGCGGCCAACGTTTCGGCGTCAAAATTGACGTTGGTCACCGTCGTGAACAACGCCTCGACGACGAACATGTCGATCTCGTGATCCTTGGCACCCAACTGCCGCGCCCGGTGGGCATACTGGGCGATGCCCTTGCATCCGTGGATCAGAAGATCTTGGAGGGCCGCGGTCGTCGCGTCTTTGCCGCAGACGCCTTGCAGCGTGCAACCCGTCCCCTTGGCTGTTTGTTCGCACTGAAAACAGAACATGCTCATGACTCTCCTCCTAGCTATTCGTGATTCTCCCGACACTCATAGTAACATCCTGCGGAACGTCAAAAGTCCCGCTCGCTCAGTATGTTCCCTTCGATTCCCACCACGACTTCATGCACGGGCACACCGCTCTCCGCACGTTCACGCGCCTGGGCTACCAACCGCGTAAGTCCTGTACAGCAAGGGACTTCCATTCGCGCGATGGTCACGCTCCGCGGCTTGCTCTCCGCGAACAACTCCGTCAACTTCTCCAGGTATCCCCGCGGATTGTCCAACTTGGGGCAGGCAATCATGAGCCGCCGGCCCTCGAGCAAGTCCGCGTGAAAGCCGCCATGGGCATAAGCGCAGCAGTCGGCGGCGATCAACACATCGGCGCCCTGGAAATGGGGCGATGCCGGGTTGACGAGATGAAGCTGGACGGGCCAGTGCGTCAAGGCCGATGGCGCCCCGATGGGGCGAGCCTCTCCGGATTCGGCCACGGACCGTTCGAATCGACGCTCGGCGCGTCCGGGGCAGGCATGCGTTGCCTCGGCCGCCATGGCCGGCGCAAGCTGTTCGGACGGTGCGCCGATCTCGCGCGGCTCGGTCCGGAGCGCGCCGACTGGGCAGTCTCCGATACACGCGCCGAGGCCGTCACACTGAATCTCGCCCACGAGCTTCGCTTTCCCATCCACCAGCGCCAACGCGCCGTTCGGGCAGGCATTCACGCACTGGCCGCAGCCGATACACGCATCCTCATCGATCCGTATCACGTATTTCGAAGCCACGGTCAGGTCCTCCGTTCGTTTCTACAGCGGATGATACCTGGCTTCACGGCCCGTTGCCTTGACTTAAGTCAAGATCGGACGTTCACGCTTCGGGCGTTCGCATCGAGCGGAGAGTACCTGGCATGACGGACGACTCGCGCGAACGAGGAACAACAGACTGTGGGCCAAGGGCCTATGTGCCCTTGGGTCCTCCCTCGGATCGACAGTCCACAGCCTTGTCGAGGGAGAACACGAGGACGCGTTCACCCGTCCTCGTGCTGATATCGGTGTGGAGGCTTCGGACCTCCCGCTGGGTGATAGCCTCCACGTCGCGCTGAAGAATGGGGCGGCCTCGCTCGAGCAGCTCAACACGCACCAGCTTGATCAGCTCACGGCCTTTGCCGCTGTCGCCCGACGACACCAGTTGGTGTTCCGCCTGCGTCAGAACCCCCTTCAGCCTCACGATCACCATGTCGTCCACAAGATAGGACTTGGTCTCGAGAGGACCGCGGCCCATGTACTCCTTCTCGAATCGGACCACGGCCTCGCTGATCTCGGCCTCGATTTGCCCCTTGGAGCGTTTCATTCAAGTGATCTCTCTTGCGCCGCTGAGAACCGGCGGACACGCCCTATCTCCCGACGGAAGACTATGCCACAGAGGAATCTCCCGGTGCCAACTCGTGTTGTGTCAAGAGCCACAATGGAACCGATATGAGTCCAGCAGGTATAATCCGAGCACCCGAGGCGCAAGACACCGAAAGGCAAAACCAGGAGGTCGCAGCAATGGGTTCTGAATCAAGAAGGGACTTTTTGAGGATCTCGGCGGCCATGGGCGGTACGGCAATGCTCGGGCCACTCCTCAAGGCCGCCGCGCAGGACGAGAAACCGCTGGACATGGTTGTCGTCCGCAGCGAGAAAACTGGTCCCGTAACGGATAACGAGGGCGTCGACGCTAACGCCAAGATCATGACCGAAAAGGCCATCGAAGCCCTCGGCGGAATGGGCCGATTCGTGAAGAAGGGCGACTCGGTGTGGATCAAGCCGAACATGGCCTGGGATCGGCAGCCGGAACAGGCCGCCAATACGAATCCCGTCGTGGTGGCCACGCTGGTCAAGCTCTGTCTGGACGCGGGCGCGAAGAAGGTGCGCGTAGGAGACAACCCGTGCAATGAAGCGCCCAAGTGCTATCCGCACAGCGGCATCGAGGCGGCCGCGAAGGCGGCCGGGGCCGAGGTGGTCTATCTGGATTCGAACCGGTTCAAGGACTACGACGTCGGCGGCAAGGTGTTGACCCAATGGCCGGTGTATCCGGACATCGTCGAGAGCGACCTCGTGATTAACGCGCCGATCGTGAAGCATCACAGCATCGCCAAGGCAACGATGTGCATGAAGAACTACATGGGCGTCGTGAGCGGAAACCGGGGTCTGTGGCATCCCGATCTCGCCACATGCCTTTGCGAGATCACGGCCTTCATGAAGCCTAGGCTCTGCGTGCTGGATGCCACACGAATCATGACGGCCCACGGGCCCACGGGCGGCAATCTCGAAGACGTGCAGCGAAAGGACATGATCGCGGCGGGCACGGACATCGTCGCAATTGATGCCTGGGGCGCGGAACTGCTCGGCCACCAGCCCCAGGATATTGCCTCCGTCGCGGCGGGCGCCGAGGCCGGCCTCGGCCAGATGGACTACCGGAAGCTCGCGTTCCGTGAGCTCTCGGTAGCATAGCGGCGTGAAGGCGAAAACGTTCGGAAGAACAATGATATGGCTCCGGCGCGCGGCTCAAGTCGCGTGCCTGGGCCTCTTCCTGTGGTTGTTCTGGGGGGCGCGATTCCAGGAGGACGTTGCAGACGCGCATGCGGCACATCTGTTCTTCCACCTCGATCCGCTGGTCCTCATCGCGACGTGGCTATCCGCGCACGCCGTGCCGGTCATGGCCTGGCTCGCGCTCATCACCGTCGCCTTGACGCTCCTATTTGGCCGCGTTTTCTGCGGATGGATCTGCCCCCTCGGCACCATCCACCACGCGTCAAGCTGGATTGCCCAAGTCTTCCGGCGCGGCCGCCCGAAGGCCGAGCCATACTCGCCTTGGCAAAAATCCAAGTACTACCTCTTGGTCGGCTTGCTCATCATGGCGCTGTTGGGCGGCCATTGGATCGGCGTGTTCGATCCCATATCGCTGCTGACGCGCGCCATGGCCACCTTCGTCTACCCGGCCTCCCAGTACGGCATCGAGAACGGCGCCACCGCCGTATACCACGCCGATCCACACATCGGCCCCCTACACGCCACCTCGGTGACCGAACCCGTCTACCAGTTCGGGCGTAGCCACGTGTTCGTGACCGAGCGGCAGGTGTTCGACGGCAGCACATTCATTGGCATCCTCTTCGTGGCCCTTGTCGTCCTGAACGCCGGCCGGCGGCGGTTCTGGTGCCGATACGTGTGCCCCCTCGGCGGCCTACTCGGCTGGTTGTCGCAGCGGCAGATGCTACGGCTCGCACACAAGGACGGCGCGTGCCGGGAATGCGGCCTCTGCGGCCGCGCCTGCCCGAGCGGCGCGACGCCGGAAAAGCCGGGTCAGTGGCGAGCCTCGGAGTGTTTCGGCTGCTGGAACTGCGTGCCCACGTGCAACTTCAACGCCATTACCTTCCGCTTCGCGTGGCCCTTCAAACGCCCATCCGAGGCCAAGCTCGATCTGGGAAAGCGTGCGACCTTGGCCGCGGGCGCCGGGGGGCTGGCAGGCCTGCTGATCCTGAGAACCACGCCGCTGGCCCAGGCACGCACATACCATCCGGGACTGATCCGGCCGCCTGGCGCCCGCGAGGAACGCGCATTCCTTCAGCGATGCGTGCAGTGCGGACTGTGCATGAAGGCGTGTCCGACCAATGGACTCCAACCGACGGGATTGGACGCGGGCCTCGAGGGCCTGTGGACCCCGAAGCTGGTGCCGCGCATCGGCTACTGCGAGTACAACTGCAATCTGTGCGGCCAGGTGTGTCCCACCGAAGCGATTCAGCCGTTGACCATCAAGCAAAAGCAGGAAACGCGACTCGGTTTGGCGCAGTTCGAGCGATCTCGGTGTCTGCCGTGGGCCTACGCACGCGAGTGCATGGTCTGCGAAGAACACTGTCCCGTTCCTTCGAAGGCCATCTACTTCATACCCGCCGAAGTCAAGCGCCGAGACGGAACAACCGTCATCATCAAGCAGCCCTACGTCGACCCAAACCTGTGTATCGGCTGCGGCATCTGCGAGGCGAAATGCGTGTTCCGTGATCGGCCCGCCGTGCGCGTCACGAGCTCGAACGAGACCCGCCACCCAAACAATCGACCGATACTCGCCGGGCTGGGCGGAGGAGGAAGCCTCGTTTCGAACGGACAGGAATCCTCGGACTCGCCCTACGGCCTGAGCGCCTCCGATCCGGCGGCAGGGAACGGAGCGAGCGTATACGGTTCGAATCCGTAACCGGCATGACGCCGTCTCACCACTTCCGCTGACGCAGCAACACGAAGGCGGCGATCATGAAGAAACCCGTCGTGACCACTACGGCGCCAAGACCACTGACCGGCACCTCATGCACGGCAATCGTGATGCTGTACTCCGCCTTGCCGCCCGTATACTCGCACACGTAAACGCCCGAGTCCTCAACCGTGAGGTCCGGTACGTACAGCGCGCTACAGTGCGTACCGATCCACCGGCCCTCGTCAAGGCACCCAAGGTCCTGCCGCGACCAGCAGAACGTCGTGCCGGCCGGAAGACTACCGGGAACGCTCAGACATGCATTCTCTCCCTCTCGATAGGCGGTACGCTGTTCCGGCGTGCATTCGGGACACCCCCCGGAGGGCGCCCCGGGGAAGAAGCCCGGATCCAGGGCAGCCTTGGTGTACGTGATCGCGGACGCGCCGGAGTCGCCGCCACCACCGCACCGATCATGCATGTAGAAATTGTATTCCTGGGCGTTGGTGAACCCGTCGCCGTCTGCGTCGCCGTTCGGACAGAGTTCCGGGATCACGACGAAATTCCCTCTGAACAACACGGGATCCAGAAACGATCCATAGCTACCGAGCTGGTTGTTGAGCAGCGCCATGGCGCCGGCAACAAACCCAAAGGAGCCGCCGCCCTGACCGACCGTGGCTGAGAGTTGCTCGAACCAGCCGTCGCCCAAGGTCACATAGCCGATGCAGATGTCGGCCAAGCCGGGCGCTGCAAGCTTGAGCATCACGGCAAGGCCGGGACCAATCTGCCGATCGAGTAACTGCTCCTCGTTCGCCAGCCATGCAGCCTTGACGTCGGCGTGCTTCAGGACGCCGTTGTCGAACTCGGGTTCGTCAAGGATCTCGCGCAGCAAACCGAGTTCGTTGGCGGCATCCTTGATGCCGTTGCCATTCACGTTGATGGTGGGGTTCTCAACATCGGTGACATCGGCATAGAAATCGCCGTTGAGATCGGCCGTGGCCGGATCCAAGAGGGCGATGAAGCCGGCGAATTCCTCGCCGAGGTTGTTCAGCACCGGATTCGTCCAGACCGCGTGGAAGTCATAGCAGAAATCAGCGAAGTGAACCTCGCCTTCGCCTTCGCCTTCCCCCTCCCCTTCGCCTTCCCCCTCTCCGCCATAGACATACGGCTCGATCAGGGCGCAAATGCGATCCATCTCGACCTCGTAGTCCGCGCAGATCTCCACGCCTCGATTGAGGTAGGTAGTGGCCGTCTCATCGTCGCATCCCAGATAGGTGGCCAGCAACAGCGACGCCACGTCCAGGATCTCGCCGATCTCGAGCATGAGCCCAGATCCGTAAGCCTCCGTGATTCCCTTGAAGAGCCGGGCGGCCTGCCGAATGTCCTCCTCGGCCTGATCAACGGTGAGATCGGACACCCGATCGGCCAACGGCGCAGCAAAGGCATCAACGAGCGCCTGCTCATGCGCCGCACCCGATGCCGCGGCGCTCGATTGGACCAACTCGCCCAGCGCCAAACCATAGTCCATGCGAACGCGGATGTCGACGGCAAGGTCAAACACGTCTTCCGCTTCGAGCATGGTGATTCCGAACTCGGTGCTAAGTTGGCGAATCTTGGTCGTGGAATAGACGTCAGGCGCCTCGGGATTGTGATGCAGGTGGGCATAGTAATCAGCGCCCCAAACCCCATTGTGCGTGGCAAATCCGGTCGCAAAGGAGGATGGCGCCAACCGGTAGAACTCGCCGTGGGTCATGTTGCTGAGCGCGCCACGCTCGACCACACTATCCAGGATGCCGTTGGGGAAATCCGGGGCCATGGCCCCGTAGAGAACGCTGAGGTTTCGACTGTGCGTCACCCGCTCAGCAATATAGAGATGCGTGGCCGGTGCCCACGCAAGAGCCGTGGCGCTCACCCCTATGGCCAACGCCAGAATCGCCAGGAGCCGCCCCTTCACAAAGCCTCCTTCGACACCGCATCGTAGCGGGGAATCCGCGCGGGAAAAGACACCTCTTCCTCCCGTGGTGTTCTAATACCGCGAAAAGCCAAGAAGTTCCCTTCAAGGAACGCGCCCGGTCCCAACCTCGCCCTCGGACCAAGCGCGGATTACAACTCCGGCTTCCCGAACCTGCCGTGCTGACGGGCAAAGAAGGCGACTTTCTCGAGGCACATAGCGATGTCGTAGTCTTCGACATCGATCTCCTCGGGCAGGCTCAGCCGGACCGGCGTGAAGTTGAGGAGGCCGCGGATGCCGCCGGCGTACATGCGCTCGGCCACCCGCTGAGCCACTCGGGCCGGCACCGTAAGGATACCCACTTCGACCTGTCGTTCACGGACGATGCGATCGAGCTCGTTGACGTGGTAGCACCGACATCCATGAATGGTGCGGCCGATCAACTCCGGATTGACGTCGAAAGCGGCAACGATGGACAGCTTGGGCCGACGCCCGGGGAAATGGGTGAGGATGGCCTGGCCGAGATTGCCCACGCCCGCCAAGGCGATCTTCTGGCCGCGAGGTTCGTCGAGAAAGTCGCCAATGCTCTTGGCCAGCGCCTTGATATCGTATCCCTTGGTCGGGCTACCGCTATACCCGATGGCCATCATATCGCGTCGGACCTGAGCCGCTGTACCACCGGCCATTCCAGCCAGTTGGTGTGAGAAGATGTGGCGCTCGCCATCCTCCCGAAGATCATGGAGTATGCGCCGGTACAGACTGAGCCGGGCGACCGTCTTGCCCGAGATCATCGAGACTCCCTCCTCACGCGATCCGAATCCCCGGTTCCATACAGATTGTCAGCAGATACCATCCACCCCTTCCGCATCGCCACGTACTGGGCGAACACGTTCAGGACTCCGGGGAAAACCGCGTGTATCTTACTCGAAGACCGCACAAGGACGCCACATGAACACGGTCTCGGCGGCTACAACGGAAAGAGGCGCGCGAACACTCCATCGAGGTCGGCATCGCCGCGGCCGGACACAACCTCCCGAACGACCTCGCGCCGAGCCCCGCCATCATCGAAGAGCCGCAGTGCCTCGAGCACGCGCTCCGCCGTGCGAGGATGACCGTCGCGCACGATGTCCACGAGCAGATCGAAGGCTTCGTCGCGACGCGTCAGCGCGAGGGACAAGGCCAGCATGCGGCGATAGGTCTGATCCACGTGGCGCTGCCAGGAGGACTGTAACGCGCGGAAGGCCTCGAGGGTGCGCGCCTCGCCGAGGGCCAGAGCGGCCTGCTCGGCCACCTCGATGTCCGGGCTATCGAGAAATTCGGCGACGAAATCGACAGACTCGTCCGACGCGATACGCATGAGGCCGAGGAGGCACTCGCCGACCACGGATGGCTCAGCATCGCCGGTGAGCGCCTTCATGCGCAACAACAGCGCGCTGCGATCCGACACAAGGTCGCCCAGTACCCGCGCGGCGGCCGACCGCGCGTGGCTCTCTGCATCGACGAGGAGCCGGGCCAACTCGAAGTAGAGCTGCGGATGATCGGCACGCGCGAGGGCCACGGCACAATTGGCGCGGAGGTTGGCGGCCGTGTCGACGCGTCCGCCGAACACCGGCTCTTGCTGAACGTGTCGGATGCCTCGGAGGAACACCGTGTCGTCGTCCGATTCGAGAGCGTTCAAGGTATTCACCAACGCGATCTTGGCGCGGCAGCCCGGATCGCGCTTCACGGGGTCCGTCATGAAACGGTCGAAGGCCTCGACGAGCAAGTTGAGACAGTCCTCGATGCGGCCCTCGGCCACCATCTCGGCCGCCTTGGCGCACACGATGGCGTTGCGGCCTTCGAGGGCCGTGCGGATGCGTTGTAGGTCCTCCGGCGTGGGGGTTCCGTCGGCGATGGCCGCCAAAGCATCGAGTTGGTCTTGCGTGCGATCGCGCTTAGGCATGGCCTATTCAAGGCTCCGTTCAAACTCAACGATGCCGTACCGCCCGTCCCATTCGTGCGTGCGCCGACGGACCTCGACAAAGCCGCAGGCCAGGTACAGACGTTGGGCCGGCTCGAAGAAGGGATGCACGCCGGTGCTCACGATGGCCTTACGGATGCCGCGCTCGCGCATCCGCCGCAGAGCCTCCTCGACCTGAGCCTTGCCATATCCTCGGCGACGGAACTCCGGCAACACGCAGATATGGCCCATGAGGCCCGTGTCGGCGGTCCGCCGAGGATCGAAAGACACCATCCCGACGGTAGTATCGCCCAGGCACGAGATGAATGTGCACGCGCCGATAGTGTCCAGATTCGCGAAGGCCTCGCGGTCAAACTCCTCCCAGCGATCACGTTCGCTGCCCCACCGCAGCGGATCCTCGGCCAGCAGCGGCGCGTAGCTCTCGACGAGCAAACGCGCTATAATTCCTGGCTCGTACTGTCTGAGGGGCATGAACGTGAGCATTTCTCGAACGGCCTCGGCAGTGTTCGTTTCTTCGCGTAAGAGAATAGAGGAGAGCCCGTGCAGAAGCCAACCGCGATCCTGTTCGACATGGGCGGCGTACTCCTGGATCCCGCCGACCATTGGGACCTCGACGGATTCCGGCAATCCTTTCCCGACGGCCTCGACGAGCCGGAGCTCGAGCCGTGGTTCCTCGACATGTCCGCAGATATCATGGCGACCTTCGTCGCCCTCGAACCACCCAGGCCGGCTATGGACGCGCGGCCCTTTGTCGAGGTGTGGCTGTGGAAACGCGGCCAGCCGCCGACGCCCGAACTCGTCGACCACTGGCTTGATATGCTCGAGCGCTGGGAGGCCCGGCCGGTGTATCCCTTCGTGCCGGAGGCGCTTAAGACATTGCGCGACAGGGGGTTTCGCCTCGGCGTCGTGTCGAACACCATCATGCCCGCCACGTACATCCGCCAACGCTTCGCCGAGACCGGCATCCTCGACCTGTTCGAGTGCCTCGCCTTTTCCGCCGAACGCGGCATCAACAAGCCGAGTCCTACGCTATTCCGCTACGTCCTCGATGCCATGGGCGTCGACAGCGGGGATGCGTGGTACGTCGGCGACAAGCCGCAACGCGATGTCCGAGGCGCCCACGGCGTCGGCATGACCGCCGTCCTCGTCGACTCGCGCTTCGCTAAGCACGTCCACGACGCGCCCGAAAACATGCCCGATCTCCGCATTAAGGACATCGCCGACCTGCCGGGGCTGATGGCTGAATAGCGGCACTCTCGTGCACACGTTCCCAAGTACTGGAACTGGGGTGCGAGAAAAGCGGGGACAGACAGCCATCCTCGAAGACTCGGAGGGAGTCTGTTAGCATGCATAGGTTCGAAGTGGATGGGTAAGCTTGGAAAAAAGGGAAGCCACCTGGCAAGGTTATCTAATGGAACTGCGTGGACCAACGGGTTGGCCACGAAACCTAAGGAGGCTTCCCA
>Ga0209097_10000204_pt1 | contig 66121 bp, 74 predicted proteins | sample AD_UKC052_MetaG_FD_184419 | JGI IMG/M metagenome (GOLD analysis project Ga0209097, IMG submission 184419) | Active sludge microbial communities of municipal wastewater-treating anaerobic digesters from USA - AD_UKC052_MetaG (SPAdes) (version 2) | ecosystem: Engineered > Bioreactor > Anaerobic >... | reverse complement strand
TGCCAAATCAATACCAATTGTTGTAATCTTCATTTTGGACGCCTCTTTCTAGTTAAGTAGTTTGTAGAAACTCTACTTTGGCACTTTGATGCCGTCTTAGGAAGTGGGCGTCCATTCCATTATCCTCGGCCACGATGGCAAAATAAATGTAGGCATCCAGTGCAAGCACTACAACAAAAAGACGTTCACCCTGTCAACCGTAACGGATGATGTCGCTCTAGCAGATGCTGTCGGCCTAGATATTGGCCATATGCTATTCGCGACAACTGCTGCGAACAAGAGCAAATTGGTGCTGGAAGTTCGTAAGCAGTTTCATGCAGTGCGTGCAGCGATTAACCAGGTCATAAATGCATCGCGTCCAGATGGCAATCATAAAGGCGGCGTAGTCTGGCATACGCAAGGCTCAGGCAAGAGCATTACCATGACATGCTTTGCAGCGCGTGTCATGACTGAAGCTGCAATGGAAAACCCGACCATTGTTGTGATTACTGACCGTAACGATTTAGACGGTCAACTATTCGGCGTATTCTCGCTCTCGCAGGACTTGCTACGTGAGCAGCCAGTACAAGGTGAAACGCGCCAAGATTTACGTGCAAAGCTAGCCAATCGTCCTTCCGGCGGTATCGTGTTCGCAACCATTCAGAAGTTCATGCCAGGCGAAGATGAAGATAGCTTCCCTGTATTATCAGACCGCTACAACATCGTTGTAATTGCTGATGAAGCGCATCGAACCCAGTATGGCTTTGAAGCCAAATTCAAGGGCGATGCCAAAGGTTATCAGGTAGGCTACGCTCAACATTTACGTGATGCTCTGCCTAACGCTACCTTTGTTGCCTTTACTGGCACCCCGGTTTCAAGTGAAGACCGTGATACTCGCGCCGTCTTCGGTGATTACATCCACGTTTACGATATGCAGCAAGCGCGGGATGATGGCGCTACAGTCGCAATTTACTTTGAGTCACGCCTTGCCAAGTTAGGACTGAATCAAGAAGCGTTACCTGAGATTGATGCTGAAGTAGATGAATTGGCCGAAGATGAAGAAGATGACCAGCAGGCTCGCTTAAAAAGCAAATGGGCTGCACTCGAAAGCATTGTTGGTGCTGCTCCACGCATACAGCAAGTAGCCAAAGACCTCGTTGAGCATTTTGAAGAGCGTAACAAGGCACAAAGCGGCAAGGCTATGGTTGTCGCCATGAGTCGTGAGATTTGTGTACACCTCTACAACGCGATTACCGAACTGCGCCCGGACTGGCATGATGAAGATCCAGAAAAAGGTGCAATCAAAGTCGTTATGACTGGTTCAGCCAGCGACAAACCATTACTCAGACCGCACGTATACTCCAAGCAAGTTAAAAAACGCCTTGAAAAACGCTTCAAAGACCCTGACGACCCGCTACAGCTAGTCATAGTACGCGATATGTGGCTGACTGGTTTTGATGCGCCGTGCGTACATACGCTGTATGTCGACAAACCGATGAAGGGGCACAACCTGATGCAAGCGATTGCCAGGGTAAATCGTGTATTCCGCGACAAACAGGGTGGCCTGGTTGTAGATTACATCGGCATCGCAAACGATCTGAAACAGGCACTCAAAGAATATACCGCTAGTAATGGCCGTGGCCGACCTACGGTTGATGCTCACGAAGCTTATGCAGTGCTGGAAGAGAAACTCGACGTACTTCGCGCGATGTTGCACGGCTTTGATTACAGCAACTTTCTATCAGGCGGGCATAGTGTTTTAGCAAAAACGGCTAACCATGTACTCGGCATTAAGGATGGAAAAAAACGCTTTGGCGATACTGCGCTGGCAATGTCAAAAGCATTTACTTTGTGCTGCACTTTAGATGAGGCTAAGGCTGTACGTGAAGAAGTCGCTTTCTTCCAGGCAGTGAAAGTGCTGCTAACCAAAAAAGAAATCAGCATCAAGAAAAAAACCAACGAAGAACGCGACCTGGCAATACGGCAGATCATAGGCTCAGCCGTGGTGTCCGAGGAAGTAGTCGATATATTCGATGCTGCCGGACTGGATAAACCAAATATTGGTATCCTGGATGAAGACTTCTTAAACGAAGTGCGTAACCTGCCTGAGCGCAATCTTGCTGTAGAAATGCTGGAACGCCTGCTAGAAGGTGAAATTAAAACCCGCTTCGCTACAAACATCGTGCAACAAACTAAGTTCTCGGACTTGTTAGCTAACGTGGTTAATCGCTACCAAAACCGCTCGATCGAAACTGCTCAAGTCATTGAAGAGCTCCTCGAAATGGCCAAGAAATTTAAAGAAGCGGCCGACAGAGGTGCTGATCTGGGATTGAGTAATGACGAATTGGCTTTCTACGATGCTCTAGCCAATAACGAAGAATCTGTGCGTGAACTAGGCGATGAAACGCTAAAGAAAATTGCACATGAACTAGCTGAAAGCTTGCGCAAAAATATAACTGTTGATTGGGCTATTAGGGACAGTGTACGTGCAAGTTTACGCTTGTTAGTTAAGCGCATACTGCGTAAATACAAGTATCCACCAGACCAACAGAATGAGGCTGTGGAGTTGGTTTTGCAACAAGCTCAAACTTTAGGTGATGCTTGGGTATATTCAAATAACTTTAGTGAAAATAAATGAATCAATACAGTTTTAATAAGTTACAAAAAAGAATCCGTAGGGAAACTGGTAAAGCGATAATAGACTTTAACATGATTGAAGATGGAGATTTAGTCATGGTGTGTCTATCTGGAGGTGCTGATAGTTACACCATGTTGGATACGTTGGTGTATTTTTCTAAAATTGCCCCTATTAATTTCCAAGTAATTGCTGTAAATCTGGATCAGAAGCAACCCGGTTTTCCTGAAGAAGTTTTACCAAATTACTTAAAAAGTATTGGAGTAGATTTTAGAATTGTTGAACAAGATACATATAGCGTTGTAAAAGATAAAATACCAGAAGGTAAAACTACATGTTCATTGTGTTCTAGATTACGCAGAGGTATTCTTTATAAAACAGCAAAAGATTTAGGCGCCACTAAAATAGCACTTGGGCATCATAGGGATGATATTTTACAAACGCTATTATTAAATATGTTTTATGGTGGCAGTTTGAAAGCGATGCCGCCAAAATTGCGATCAGATAATGGAGAAAACGTTGTAATAAGACCTTTGGCTTATTGCGCAGAAAAAGATATAAAGAAGTACTCTGAGATGATGAGTTTTCCGATAATCCCATGCAACCTATGTGGATCACAACCAAATCTACAAAGACAGGTTATGAAAGAACTTTTAGTTAAGTGGAATAAAGAACATCCTGGAAGAGTTGAAAACATGTTTAGAGCAGTTTGCAACGTAGCACCTTCGCATCTTCTGGATAGAGAAATGTTTGATTTTTCAACGTTCACTTCGAAATCTAAAGTTGCATACGATACAGATATGGTTGTGAAAGAAGATTTTAAAACAATTAACTTTGTAGATTAGCCGGTTTGATTTTTCGTATTGTCTGGTAAAGGGTCATTTAACAAGTGATTACCTTTTTCAATCAGAGAAACGTTGTATATCAACTGTGTATGCCTATGCAATAGGGTTTCATATTTAGTAGTTAGCTCTGCTAGTTCAGATTTAAGGCTTTGGATATTTTGTTCATATTCATTGATAGATTTTGGATTGGTTTTATGTGCATTACGACTTTCTTTTAGACGCCTTTTCGCTTCGTTAAACGATATGTGAATGTTCTCGTTTCGTGAAAGTGATTGGCGGGACCAGGTTGAGTCACCCTTTTTAAGAGTCTTTTCCAAATGCACCCTTAGGTCCTCCCATGATAGTAATTTACTAGCTGGCCATTTACGCAATATCTGAAGTATTTCGTTTTCGTCTTTTATGGAAATCTTCTTAGCACCCATATCTATTCCTTGCTACATTCACAATTTTCGACTCTTAGTTTATTGGTTAATTCTGAAACGCTGAATGAACCAGTAGGCGCAGAAAAAGTAACGATAGTACCAACTTTCACAGACGCATCATTTTCAATAGCAAGTATTTGCTCACAACGTTCTAATGTGTCCTTGAATTGTTGTAAGTATTTCTTAACTGGGAGGTGCCCATTCCCTTCGGCTATTTTATAGTTAGCTTGTTCAATCATGTGAATGGAGTAATTCCGCATGTCATGAATTATTGGTAATCTTTTTTTATCACCTTTTTGCCACACTGATTTATTGCACCGCATGCAGTCACCGAACATCTCGCATGGATTAATTGACCAATCACTTCTACACCCTCCTACTTCAGTGATGTGCTTTGGCGCCGCATTTTCATATAGAAATATTTTTCGTGCTATAACTTTTACTTTTGGAGGAGCTTCTAATGCGACTGGGCCGATTACGTTAAAATCAACATCAGGATCAAAAGTTTCTATAGATTGTGAAATTATTTCGTGTGGGGTGCGAAGGTCGTAATGTTCTGATTGCTTTCCATTTTTCCTACCGGCTAATTCATCGATAAATTTTTCATTTGCACCAGCTAATAATGCTTCTGTTTGATGATACTTTCTAGTTTTATGTAGAGTTATCGATGGGTATGATCCATCGCTCAATCGAATATTAAGATTGAAAAATAATTTAGCAGGTCCTTGGTTATATTGGCTAAGCCAAGCATTAATGACTTGTCCTGAGAGTGCCTCAGGACGCCACCATTGAGCTATCTCGTTGCCTGTGCCAATGCCTTTTGTATTATCTGGTAAGAATGAAACTAAAAGTGCGTTATCAAGTTTTGTCGATTTATCTTTTGAGGTGTACGGCCAATGCATAAATTTGCTTTGTTTAAATTGCATTAATAAAAAATTATATAGGTCTTTAGATTTGATATAGCAACCTGGTTTAAGCGAGGCGCTAAAAATAGGATGAGATATTTTTAGATGGCTGTGTCCTTTTCCAATATACTTTCTGGCCATTACGCAAGTTATATATTTAGTCTTATCAATATTTTGAGGCATATTTATGCTTAACTTATATTTTTGACTAGCTTTCTCGAACTCGTCAATCCGAATGTAAGGAGCGTTATGTTTTCTAAAATTTTTGCTTACAAGATTAGAAATGTCATTAGGTTCTTTTATAAAAATATGTACTGATAGTTTTGCTAATCGACTTGGGAAGTAATAGTAGGGAGAGTCTGGGCATGCTAGAACAAAAAGTACATCTTCTTTTGATAAATACTCCTTATTAAAAATATCTCTTAGGTGTAAGGGGATATATAGCTCGTTTACTTCTGAAAATGAGTTTGGAAATTTCGCTAGATAAAATTTAAATGCTTCATGTGCACCTTGTGAAAAATGCAGTATGTTTTCAAACATTTCCTTGGCTAAGTTTGATAGCTTGTGAGGTATCGGCAGGTTCTGTGATTCATCAATTTTAGGGCGCGTTAATCTAATTCGAGTACGCTCTTTATTATCTTGGTCACTATAAAGTGCATCTCTACTTAATAGTAATGTTTCTGATATTCTCATTGAGACAGTTGTAAAAGAAAGCCCACAAATAGAAGCCATAAAGCTTGTCTTGCTTATTCCGCCATCTATATCAAGAGATTTGAAATAGGCTAAGCCAACGGCAGCAAGTTCCTCATTAGATATTCGTGATGAGGCTCTTTGATTAAATTCACTATCATCAACAGCGATAGCTTTTTTGCGCGATTTAGCTTGTATATCGGATACGAAAGAGAATGGTTTGTCTAGAAGATTAAATCCTTTGCCAGAAAATCTGAACGTCTTGGTGTGGTGTCCAGACTGTAACATTCCAGCAAGAGTTTCTAGTTCTTTGCCGGTGTCATACTTGATGCCTTGGCTGTAATTACTCTCTTGAATACATCTTAAAGCTTGCTGGAAGGTGATGAGTTTTATTTGGTTAAGATTATTGCTGTCGCAATTTAATACTCGCAGCGCTTTTTCAAGATAAATTAAAGCCAGTGAGATGCATTTTGGTTTTGACCTTAGGTTTCTGTAGAAAATCATTACGTTGATATAAGCTTTTGCAAACAATAAGTAGTTTTTGCTTGTGATGAAGTTATCTGCGTCAAGCAATCTTGTTGATAGTTTAGTCGTAGATAGTAAGCCATCTTTTAGAAACTCTTGTTTGAGAAAAAATGATTTTGTTGAGTCGTGACTGTGAGGAATGAAACGTGATGAGTACTCAAAATATGGAAGTTCTTTTTCAAAGGTATCTGCATGGATGTTGTTAATATTTGCCGTACCAAATGGTAAACCCCAGTTGATGAATTTTTCAAACCTATCTAGAACATCCAGCTCGGAATGGACAAGGAATAAAGGTAAATTCTCAGCCATTTTGTTCTTTGATACTAGAAATTACAGAACTGACGGCATCAATAAGGTAGTCATCTCTTGTAATAGCCTCAAGAGGAAGTTTCAGTTTTATTAATTTTTTCTTTTTGGAAAGTAAGCTATCCAGAACGGCCTGATGCGCCCCATCTTTAAATGCTTCAAAACGCGGACAAATATAACATCCAAATGGGGTAAGTACATTGCATGGCTTAGTCGAGCAAGATCCAACATCTTTATCGATATCTGGATCTAAAATCCGGTGGTCTAGATCAGGATTTGTTGAGAAGTTTTTGTTAATTACTTTACCTCTGAATGCTGATAGTAAGTTCTCATGATGGCTTGATAATTGATTTTCATAATTAACGAAAGCCTCTTCAGTTAAATTGACATAATGTGTTAGTGATCCAGTGGACGTTTGAAATCCAGCCCTTGCTAAAACCTCTAGAGGCGCACCTAACATCGCTAAATGGGTTAGTTTCGTATGTTTAAACCTTCTAGTAAATAAGTTTAAATCTTGAGGCTCTTCATCAATACCAGCGATATATTTTCGACTATTCATGATTCGGCTAGTAATATTAATACCATTTTTGTTTACAAGAACCTGCTTTCCCGCACCTTTTCTTGCAATGCAAAATATTGGTAAAGTACGTTCTGGTTCTTTTTTTGTAATACTCGATATGTATTTTATATGCTCTACTACCGCTCTACCAATTGGCTCAGAAAGTGTGTATTCCATCATGTATTCTCGCGCCGGGGTGGCTTTTTGTTTAACTATGGGAACATTAACTTGAACTTTAACCAAGTTGCCATTTATATCCATATCAATTTTTAGGTCTCCAAATTCTAATAACTGTAATTGCGACGGTCGCATTGCTTCAGAAATAATTAATCTCCACATTAAATAATCTTGTGGATTAAATTCACCTGATATGTATAAGCTTTCAACATTTGTAAGGATATTTCTGGTTTGCTGCATACTGAATGGACGCTCTTGCGGATTGGAATTTTGGATGTTTATAGTGCTTTTGGGCTTGGGTGATTTTGATGATTTTATATAGCTCTTAAGGTCTAAATCAATTCCTGGGATATTGAGACCAATCCAATACTTTATAAACGATCTAAGCAACTTCTGTGATGAGGGAGATTTATCTTGGTTAAACCAATTAAACATTGCTAAATTGATACAGGATATTTGGTTTGGGACTAATTCTTTTATGACTCTTATAAACATCGAGAATTGATTAATCCAACGTTTAACTGTCGATATTTTTCTTCTTCCATTTAATGCATGAATGACGACATAGTAAAAAATGCTACTGGTAGCTTTCGTTAAACCAACTGATAATTGGTTTAGTCTTATACTTGCGTCACCAGCATCTCCCTTTAATGTCATAAGATCGAAGTTGACATCAATTAACTTACCGCTATCAATCGGTCTGATTCTTTTAGGGAAATCTTCAGGAATAAGTTCATTGGAATAAACTATAAATGTGTCATATCCGCTAAATTTATTTGAGGCTGTCAAGGATGCGGTCTCTCTCTTCAATTAGCTCTGCAGCTTGATCAATGATGTGTCTTTGGCTATATCTGGAAGGCATTGTGGAGGTGTTAGCCCATCGGCCACGTTGAATTAAAATGCTTCTTACATCTTTACCTTTTTCATGAGCAATGTTAGCTATCTCAGTTAAGTGCGTGTGCCTCAAAGAATGTGGTGTAAACCATGTTGGAAATTCTTTTAACGATTTGAGTTTTGAAATAATTCTATTCAAGTTGCGCTGTGAAATTGGTTCTCCAATACTTGGACCACTTTGGCAAACAAATAGATAAGGATGTTCTTTTATATTAGAGCTTAATGAAATCGCAAGACGTCTTTCATTTGTAATATATTTGATTAAATCCGCGGTTAAGTTCTTGCTAACGGCTAGATCCCCAGAAAGAGTCTTAGATAAAGGCTCTTTAGTCCTCGGATCTGCATTATCATTTGGTTTATGTCTAACTCTTATTATGTTTATAAATTTGCCAGGACGTATCTCGTAGTTATACTTAATGTCTGCGCAAGTTACTTTAAGGCATTCGCCTGCTCTCAGTCCAGTTTCATAAAGAAATCTGGCAATTAATTTATCCCTATTACCATGATTGGTATTAGGAAAAATACTGTTAGAGCTAATTGCTTGTAAAAAAGTCGCTGTTTGATTTGAATCCAAAGAATACACTGGTGCAGGTTTTTTATCTGACTTATAGTTTTTTTCAAAGGCTTCGTAAATTATATTTTTATATTTTTCACTTTTAATAAGAGATTTGTCATCTACATTCAGCGCACCTTCAATAAAGTCTTGAGTAAGCCATATTAAATAGTTGCATAAATTTCGTAAACGAGCGTTAGATGTGGAAATGTCTACTAAAATACCAGATGGAATGCTATGAAGCTTAGGGTTGTCAATTGAACGAATTCTGGCTAACTCTTTAGAAGAGAAGTCGCACCAACCACTGAATTCATCAATTTCTCTTCTTGTTAATGCAAGTGAATTATTCTTCACCCGTGTTTCTGGTGCTATCCAATTAGGGTTTCTTGATTTTTTTATTAGTGACCATTCTAAGTAGAATGCCAAATCTCTAAGGATTGCAAGGTGAGTATTATGGCTTTTTTGGCCTAAATTTCGATAGACATATAAAGTGGGCAACTCACATAGTAGACCGCTGCGAGTATCTAAAAGTACGGCTCTTCTGACTGAACGTTTGTTAACTCCAGAGCCGATATCTTCGATAATAATTCTTGTTTGCGCTGTAAGGTTTTCAATCATTAAATGTTTACATAAAATACATATGCTCAAATATATTATAAGGCATAATTTTATTTTTTTTAATATAAATTTTATTTAAACTTAACATCATGATTATATTATATTTATTTATATTAAAGATTACATTGTTGTTGTTGTGCTAATATCTTTGCCACCGCTCATGCACACCAGTACGGTGTCACCATCTTCAATCATGTTGTAATCGCCAATGGCTTTGCCAGTGGCTGAAATTAAGCTGTTGCGCAGCTTGATAAAGTTATTAGAGTGGTTGTCAGGAAGGTGTTTTATCATAAGTTTCTGTTATAAATTTAAGCTTCTGCCACCGTCCACCGCCAGCACATGCCCAGTGACAAAAGGTGCATCATAAATTAAAAATTTTACCGCTTTTGCAATGTCTTCTGGCTCACCCACGCGCTTAAGTAGCGTTTGGTTGATGACACGCTGACGATACAATTCGTCAAATTGTGGGTTATCGTCAGGCCATTGCACAGGCCCTGGGGCAACGGCATTGACGCGTACTTCAGGGCTAAGTTCATGCGCAAGCGATTTTGTAAGCGTCACCAAGCCAGCTTTTGCCACGCTGTAAACGACGTAGCCTTTTTTTGGGCGTTCAACGTGCATGTCAGTAATGTTAACAATGCAACCGTGGTTTTTGCGCAGCTCAGGCGCGGCAGCTTGTGATAAAAAGAGCGGTGCCTTTAAGTTGCTACCCATTAAATCTTGCCACTTTGCTTCATCAATATGGCCAATTTCACTCGGATAGTAGCTTGAAGCATTATTAATAAGAGTATCTAATTTACCAAATTGCCGCACCGTTTCGGCAACTAAATTGGGTAAGCCAGCAACATGCAGTAAATCAGCCTGAATAATGGCCACCGAATGAGCACGCTGCAAGTTAAGCTCTGCTTGTAAGGCGCGCGCTTCATTAGCTGAGCTACGATAATGAATCATCAAGTTTGCGCCATTGGCATGAAGGGTGCGACAAATTGCCGCGCCTACGCGTTTTGCGCCGCCAGTAATGAGGACAACTTGATTATTAAACGATGCTTGCACGCTTTATTCCAAATATGCTTGTTTGATGTTAAGGGTTCGCTATTATAATCTAAGTCTATGAGTACTTTACCTACACCTTCACCTGAAGCGCAAAAACATAGTAATGCGCTGATTGCACGCATTAAAAAACGTATTGCTGATGCTGGCGACTGGCTCAGTTTTTTCGACTTTATGCAGATGGCGCTTTACGAGCCTGCTCTGGGTTATTACAGCGGCGGGGCTAAAAAGTTCGGCTTGGGAGGAGATTTTGTTACAGCCCCAGAAATATCGCCTTTATTTGCGCACACCTTAGCGCGGCAAGTGGCGCAAGGCTTGGCGATGGCTTCAAGCCAAAATGCACAGGCAGATATTTTAGAACTAGGTGCTGGAACAGGTAAATTGGCGGCTGACTTATTGCTTGAATTACAAGCATTAGCGCAACTTCCAACACATTATTTTATACTTGAAGTAAGTGACCACTTACGCAAAATTCAGTTTGAAACGATAAAAAAATATTTGCCTGAAGGCTTGGTACAACGTGTGCAATGGATCAATATTTTGCCACAAACATTTACGGGTGTGATGTTAGGCAATGAGGTGTTAGATGCGGTTCCCACGCATATTGTCATTACCCAAACGGATGGCATTTATGAACGTGGTGTGGCAGTGGTGCAAGAAAAATTGGTTTGGCAAGACCGTCATTTAGAAGAAAATAGCAGTTTATATGCACGCCATTTGCTTGAAACTGCAAGCAAACTTAACTTGCCAAACGATTATGTAACAGAAATCAATTTAGCCGCGCGTGGGTTAATAGCGAGCCTTGCTAATATACTGCAGCAAGGCGTTATTTTGATGATTGATTATGGTTTTGCTGCACGCGAGTATTATCATCCACAACGCAACCAAGGCACGCTAATGTGCCATTATCAGCACTATGCACATACTGACTCTCTAATAAATATAGGTTTGCAAGATATTACCGCGCATGTGAACTTTACTGAGATAGCCGAGATTGGCCTAGCCAATGGACTCACGCTCAGTGGTTTTTGTAGCCAAGCGCAATTTTTAATGAATTGCGGCGTGTTAGATTTATTGAGCCAAGTATCGCCAACCGATATGGCGCGCTACGCGCCAATTGCCGCAGCCGCACAAAAATTATTATCACCAGCAGAAATGGGCGACTTATTCAAAGTGATTGCGTTAACAAAAACGATGGATGCGCCACTCATCGGCTTTGTTAACGGAGATAAATCTCACACTTTGTAATGTTTTATGTGGCGTGACCTTAAAGTATAATGCACGCCATGACTGAAACTAACACCACCGAAAATTCCCCTGACCAAACAACCCATCACTGTCGTATTCGTAGCTTTGTGCTACGCCAAGGGCGCATGACCAAAGCGCAAGTGCTTGCTTATGAAGCGGGTTTGCCAACGTTTGGCGTGACTTATGAAGATAAGCGGCTGGATTTAAACGCACTTTTTAAGCGAGAGCAATCCCCTAAAATCTTGGAAATTGGTTTCGGCATGGGTGAAACCACCGCCAAAATTGCTCAAACTTTGCCAGAAAATGATTTTTTAGCGGTGGAAGTACATACACCGGGGGTTGGCGCATTACTTAAGTTAATTGAAGAGTCAAATCTCACCAATATCCGCATTATCCAGCATGACGTGGTTGAGGTGCTACAAAACATGTTGCCGGACGCAAGTCTTGATGGAGTGCATATTTTTTTCCCCGACCCATGGCATAAAAAACGCCACCATAAGCGCAGATTGATTCAGGCAGAGTTTATACAATTACTATGCACCAAGCTAAAAGTGGGTGCTTATTTGCATGTGGCAACGGATTGGCAAGAGTACGCAGAATGGGTGCTTGAGGTGTTAAGCGCAGAGCCGCAATTACAAAATACAGCTAAAGGCTATGCTGAAAAACCTAGCTATAGACCACTCACTAAATTTGAAAATCGTGGTATTAAATTAGGCCACGGTGTTTGGGATATGGTTTTCAAGCGCGCTTGAATCACCGTCAAATAGCCATTTTCCAATCACTTTTTCCGCTTCTTCTACCCCTTGTTTTTTCAGGCTAGAAAAAAGTTGAATGCTGCACGCCTTTCCCCAAGTCTCAATCAACTCTTTGCGCACACGGCTTAAAGTAAGCCCTGCTTCACTGCGTGATAATTTATCAGATTTTGTCAGCAATACATGCACCGGCTTGCCGCTTGGGCAAAACCAATCCAGCATTTGGCGATCTAGTGGGGTGAGTGGGTGGCGGCTATCCATGACCAGCACCAAGCCACCTAAACTGCTACGCTCACTTAAATAGCGCGCCAATACGTTTTGCCAATGTGCGCGCATGCTTTCTGGTACTTTGGCGTAGCCATAACCTGGCAAATCGACCAAGTGCTTGTCATTGCCGAGCGTGAAAAAGTTAATCAGCTGCGTGCGGCCGGGCTGCTTACTTACAAATGCGAGCCGATTATGATTTGCCAGCGTATTAAGCGCGCTTGATTTGCCCGCGTTTGAGCGACCCGCGAACGCGACCTCTATGCCTGAAGCTGGCGGTAAATCACGCAAATGGTGCGCGGAGATAAAAAATGTGGCATTTTGAAAAAGAGGCATAGTTAAGTTTTTTATAAAACCAGTTTATTTGGTGTTTCTGAGCCTAGATGCTATCACGGAGTAGGGTTATTTGATAAAATGCGTGCATAATTAAATTGTAAATTTGGAGTTTGTATGCATATCAATATTGCCCGAGTAAAAGTTGCGCATGCGTTATTGTTAAGTTTATTTGCTGGTTCAGCGCTGGCAGCTGAAAAATCAGCCGTTGAAACAACTGCAGAAACTGTTTGTGCTGCTTGCCATGCGGCTGACGGCAACAGTGTTGTTTCAGTCAACCCAAAATTGGCTGCACAGCATCCTGAATATCTTGTCAAACAACTCACTGAATTTAAGTCTGGTAAACGCGCCAATGCGGTGATGTCAGGCATTGCCACTTCATTAAGTGATGATGACATGAAAGGTTTGGCTGCTTATTTTGCCAAACAAAGTTTAAAGCTTGGCCAAGCAAAAAACAACGGTAAAGGCTCTTTAGGCGAGAAAATTTATCGTGGCGGTGTGGTGGCAACTAGCGTTCCAGCGTGTGCTTCTTGTCACGGCGCAAATGGGGCTGGTATTCCTAAACAGTTTCCACGTGTTAACGGTCAACATGCAGATTACACCTTGGCACAATTACGAACATTCCGCACCGGCGAGCGTGCCAATGCCCCAATGATGATGGCGATTGCTGCTAAAATGACCGATGCAGAAATGGGAGCTGTGGCAGATTACATTCAGGGTTTACGCTAGTTATTTAGCTGACATTGAGTAGCAAAAGTTTAGGGCAACGTACGTTGCCCTAAATGTTTTTTAAAGTGCGAATTTTTTTGCACAATTACAACCATCTTCTTTTGTGTTGCCCTGCAAGCCAGTATCCATGCGGCTTCCAGAGGCATAAAAACTTGTCGTATGAATAATGCGCTTAAGCGCATATATTCTACGGGCATGACCTTTCACTCTTTTCTTACTGCTTTAGCAGTTTAGAAAATAGGGGAAGACCTTTACGGTCTTACGGTTACTCGGGAGTTTTTAATGCTTTTTTTATGCGGTTTCTGACTCCAATTTTTCTAGCCTAAAGCGCACTTCGCCATCGCGATTATCCACCAAACTCAGCGCATAACCTGCCTGATTTGCTTGCTGCGCAGCGTGATATAAACCAACGCCCAAGCCATTTTTAGAACTCACATGGGATTTAAACAATAACTGTGCAGTCTCAGCAGGCACGGCAGAGCCGGTATCGGTAACCTCTATACAAAAATGCGGTGTGGGTAACAGCGTTACCTTAATTTGCATATTGGCTTCAAGCTTGGCTTTTTCTAGGGCATTTTGTACTAAGTTATCTACCACGCTATCAAGTACCTCTGGGTCAATATCATCTTTAGGTAACTCGGCAGGCGATTCAAACTGCACTTGATGATGCGTATTAAGTTGTCTAAAGTCTTTCCACCATGTTGCCACTTTAGCTTGGCTTTTTTTCTCAATGCTGGGTTTTTCAAGTTTAGTGAGCGTGGCGGCTAAACGTTGATTTAAACGCGGTAGTTGACGCTTAATCAGTTCAACCAGCCTTGCGTCGCCTTCGGCATCATTGGTTTGCTCGGCCGCAGAAGTGAGCGTACCCAGCGATTGCAAAATATTTTTAATATCATGGGTAAGACGCGAGCCGGTTTCGTAAAAGGTTTGCATGTAGGTGTTTTGGCTAATGGTTTCTTCACGGCGTTTAGCTTCGTAAAACTCACTCAATATTTGGGTGAGTAATTGCACATGCAAATACATGGCGGGTGAAAGTTGCCAGCGTGAATATAAAGTTAAATGCAGGCGCTCAAAGCTAAAGGTAGAGATAAATGCAGACGTGTCGCCAACTTGATGTTTTGCATTTTCAACCTCCCACAGCAAACCACTAACCCAAGGTAAGGCGGCAAATTCTCGCATTGATTCATGTAAAAAATCGCCAGATTTTGGCTCAAAATCTGCGTGTGCAGCAATTTTTCTTAACCAAGTTTCAAAAGGTAAGCCCACACTAAGCAAATAGCGCGACATCAATAACTCTAGGCCAGAGAAGGTTTCGCTTGGGTTCCACAGCCAGCTCAGTGCAACTAAAGTTACCGCCAAACCTAGCACGACATAAATCAGCAGCTTCACATAATGCACTTGCCATGTGACGCCAATGGCAAAGCCACCTAAAATGACAATAATAGTGAGTAGAAAAATGAGCAGCGTATAAAAGAAGTCAATATTTTGACTTGGCACAACGCCTTTGCCCCTAGCGGATAAGAACAAAATGGTCAGTGGTAAAAAGGGCAATATATAGGTTAATAAAAATGTTGCGGCTTCTAAGTCTGCTTTAATGTGCAGCAGTTTTGGCACCACCCAAAGTAATAGCACGGTTAGTAAATAGGTAGCTGCCAGTAAATTAGGTAATCTAGATTTTGCTGAATCGCTAGAAAGAACGCGCCCACCGATTAACGCAAATAAACCTGCTATCCAAAAAGCAGTTGCCCACCAATTAACGTAAAAAAATGCAAATGCAGCGCCTGCTACTACGGTGGTAATGGTTGGCCAAGTGAGCTTTTTTCCTTGATGCAATACTGGTTGCCATAGTAAAAAGAAGCCGTAATGGCACAAGAATAATGCACTATATAGCTGGCTGGCTTCACCCCAAACCAGCAAAGCATGCAAGGTCAATAGCATGAGTGCCATTAGCCGATTGGTGTCATTCATGATGCGACGAAAGAAATTGAAGAATACAGGCATAGAGATTTAGCTCAAGTATGTTTATAATAATGTTGGCTATTGTTATTGTAATAGCAATTTTCACCAAAAAGGTAAAAAGCCACGCGTGCAAGGTGTTGAAATTTAGACGCTTACGTCATATTTTCGACAGCATATGCAGAAAATTGAGTGAAAATTTCTAATTTTTTACAAAAAATAGCGCGTAATGCCGATTAAGCTGAGATGGCATAAAGCTTGCTTAAGTTAGGGCGTGTGCGTAGAGTAAAAAAGTATTTACCGAAAAATAAAATATTAAGTTTGGAACAATAAATGAAAAAACAACAATCAGGCTTTACTTTAATTGAACTAGCGATTGTGCTGGTAATTATCGGCTTGCTGCTAGGAGGCGTGCTTAAAGGACAAGAGCTGATCAATAGTGCTAAAGTCAAGAACATGGCAACGGACTTTAAAAATATTCAAGTGTATATCTATGGGTATCAAGATAAATTTAAAGCATTGCCTGGAGATGATCATTCAGCTGCAACGCATGTAACTGGAGCTACAAACGCAGCGAATGGTTCGCAAAACGGAATTATCCAAGGGCAGTGGAATACTGCTACTGATGGAGATGAATCATGCGTGTTTTGGCAACATGTTCGACTAGCAGGATTAGCTCCTGGCTCAACAGTTGTTAACTGTGCAGCGGGCAATACTTATCAACCTCGTAATGCTGATGGCGGTTTAATTGGGTTGCAAAGTGTTTCTGGATTTACAAAAATCACTGGAATGAGCGGTGCATATGCGATTTGTTCAGATGCGATTTTAGGCAAGTTTGCAAAGCAGCTAGATACGGCACTAGATGATGGTGAAACTTCTACAGGTTCATTTAGGGCCGTGCTGAGTGCGACTGCGACAGGCGCAGGGGTTGCAAGTGCGGCAGTTGTTGATTCGGATAGTTATACAGGGTGCTTAACTTTTTAAGAAAACATATAAACCCTTCATTAAAAGCCCGCATTCGCGGGCTTTTTTAATTGGTTGTTGTTCTTAATAACTAATTTCAATAAAACTAGGCAATTTAACTACTTGCTTACGTGCCAAATTGTTTTAGAATGATGGCTTCTTAAAACGCATACAATAAACATAAGAAATTACATCGCTTTTATGGCTGACAATATCGTCGAAATTGATAATCTATCCTTTGGCTACAAAGGTCGCTTGTTGCACAAAGGCATCAACATGGTGTTTCCGCGCGGTAAGGTGGTGGCAATCATGGGCGGTAGTGGTAGCGGTAAAACCACATTGCTACGTTTGATTGGTGGTCAAATAAGGCCAACAAAAGGCGAAGTGCGGGTGAGTGGTGAAGTGGTACACAAGCAAGACCGCAACGGCATTTTTAAACTGCGCCGCCAAATGGGCATGCTATTTCAGCATGGGGCGTTGTTTACCGATTTAAGCGTGTTTGATAATGTTGCATTTCCTATGCGTGAACTTACCGATTTGCCAGAGTCTATGATACGAGACCTCGTGCTAATGAAGCTTAATGCAGTAGGTTTGCGTGGGGCGCACACGCTAATGCCACCTGAGCTGTCTGGTGGTATGGCGCGCCGTGTAGCCCTAGCTAGAGCTATTGCCCTAGACCCTAGTATTATTATGTACGATGAGCCTTTTGCTGGCTTAGATCCTATTTCAATGGGTGTTATTTGCGGTTTGATTCGTAGCCTTAATGATGCGCTGGGCGCAACCTCAATCATCGTGTCACATGATGTGAAAGAAACCTTTCAGATTGCTGATTATGTTTATTTTGTGGCTAATGGCGAGGTGGCGGCTGAGGGAACGCCGCATGATTTAATGCGATCCACATTGCCTTTTGTGCATCAGTTTGTGCATGGTGAAAAAGATGGTCCTGTGCCATTTCATTATGCTGCGCCAGATTATCAGCAGGAGTTGATGCAACGTGGCTAATATTTTTGCAAAATTGGTGCGTGGTTTACGCATGACAGGGCATCGCGTTGTTGAGCAACTATGGCGATTAGGTGCGGGAGCACGGTTATTTTTCTTAACTATAAGTTACTCTGGCGAGAGTTTTCGCCGGCCAAGGCTAATCGTACGTGAAATGTATTTTACTGGGGTTATGTCACTCATCATTATATTGGTATCTGCCTTTTTTGTTGGCATGGTGCTGGCATTGCAGGGCTATAACACTTTGCAAAAATACGGCTCTTCAGAGTCAATTGGTGTCTTGGTGGCGCTGGCATTGGTGAGAGAGTTAGGCCCAGTTGTCACTGCTTTGTTATTTGCAGGGCGCGCGGGTACGGCTATCACCGCAGAAATTGGTTTGATGAAAGCCACTGAGCAACTCTCAGCCATGGAGATGATGGCTGTCAATCCGATTTCACGCGTCATTGCGCCGCGTTTTTGGGCAGGTGTTTTTTCAATGCCCATTTTAGCTTGTCTATTTTCAATGGTGGGCATACTAGGTGGGCACTTGGTGGCAGTTGCACAAATCGGTGTAGATGTAGGTGCATTTTGGTCGCAAATGCAAGCGAATGTTGATTTTACTGATATTGTAAATATGTTGATTAAGAGTTTAGTGTTTGGTGTGGCTTGTACAATAATTGCGTTGTTTGAAGGTTATGACTCTCCACCAACCGCTGAAGGCGTTAGTCATGCAACAACACGCACCGTTGTAACATCATCATTAGCAGTACTAGGGCTAGATTTTATCTTAACGTCATTTATGCTCATCACTTAAAAGTAAAGCAAACAGTAATCAGAAAAATAGGTTGGAGAATATTAATGGATAGATCAACAATAGATTTATGGGTAGGCGTGCTAGTGGCTTTAGGCGTGGCAGCTTTTTTTGGGCTAGCGATGAAGGTGGGTAATCTTACCAGTAGCAATTTGGGCGAGACTTATACAGTGACAGCTGCCTTTGAGAATGTAGGTGGTTTAAAACCGCGTGCGCCGATTAAAAGTGCGGGGGTTGTGGTAGGGCGTGTAGATGGCATCAGCTTTGATAGCAAAAACTTTACCGCAGTGGCTACGCTCAAAATTGATAAGCGCTACCCATTTCCTACTGATACTTTTGCAAACATATATACTGCTGGCTTGTTGGGCGAGCAGTATATTGGGCTTGAGGCGGGAGGTGAAGATGCGGTGTTGAAAAATGGCGATAAAATTACGCAAACGCAAGATGCTATCGTACTTGAAAAAATGATTAGTAAATTTTTGTTTAGCAAAGCCTCGGAAGAGACGCCTACTCAAGCGGGAGCTTCCGCTACTGAAGACACAAGTAAAGCCAAGTCAACCGAATTAGGCGATGCTCCGTTTTAATTCGAGTGTTATAAACGATGGTGTAAAATGCCAATATTTTTTTAGTGGCGTATAATCGCAACTTCAATATTGAATGAAAAAGGATTCAAATGAAATCGATTCTTAAATTTTTAGCAGGTGCAGGCTTAGTTTTAAGTTTATTTTCTGCAAATATGGCCCATGCTGAAATTGGCCCTGATGCTTTAGTGAGGCAAACGGCTGATGATGTTATTGCTGTGGTTAAATCAGACAAAGATATTCAAGCAGGCAACAAGCAAAAAATTTATGCCTTGGCTGAAGAAAAAATTATGCCCAATTTTGACTTTGACCGAGTAAGTCGCATGGTGCTTGGCAAAAGTTGGAAAGCTGCAACTCCAGAGCAGCAAGCCATTTTTCAAAAAGAGTTTCGTACCTTATTGTTGCGCACTTATGCTGTAGCTTTAGGTAAGTATAAAGATCAAACAATAGAGTATAAGCCGCTAAAAGCAGAACCAAATGCAAAAAATGTGACTGTTAAAACACAGATTTTACAAACTGGTGGCCAGCCTGTAGCCGTAGATTATAGCCTGGTCAAAAACCCAGAAGGTTGGAAAGTCTATGACATTGTGATTGAAAGTGTTAGCTTGGTAACTAATTATCGTAGTCAATTTAGTAATGAAATTCGCCAAAATGGCATTGACAGTCTAAATAAAAAATTAGCAGAAAAAAATAAATCTGCGGGAGCTTAGGCTCTCAATGTAAAGGAAATGATGCAAACGCCACAGGCTAAAATTCTGCAAGATTCTCATAAATGGTTCGTTTCAGGGGCTATTTTGGTAGATAATGCCAACACCATATTGCTTGAAAGTGAGTCGCTAAATTTTAATCAACAGTCACATCAAGTTGATTTTTCTAATGTGACTGAGGTTGATACTTCAGCCATTAGTTTGATGATGGAATGGCAGCGTCGCGCTTTAAAAGAAAATAGCAAAGTAACTTTTACTAACTTGCCCGTTAATTTGTCCAGTTTAACAGAGCTCTATGGAGTGGCTGGTTTTATTCCTTTAAGCTAGGGTGTAAAAATTGTTTTTTGTAGTGCGTAACGGCTTGTGCATTAACAAGCCGTTATTTATTTAGCGCAAGTAACTTAATATGAAGACAGCAATCCAGTTTAATCAAATTCATAAGCATTTCGGTAGCCTGCATGCTTTAAAAGGCATAGATCTAACGATTCCCCAGGGTGAATTTTTTGGCTTACTTGGTCCAAACGGAGCAGGTAAGTCTACACTTATCAACATTCTTGCGGGTTTGCTTAAGCCTACTTCGGGTACAGCGAGTGTAATGGGACATGATGTGGTAGTTGATTATCAAGCTGCGCGCATGGCTTTAGGTGTTGTGCCGCAAGAGTTGGTGTTTGACCCCTTTTTTAATGTGCGTGAAATGCTGCGTTTTCAAGCAGGTTACTTTGGGCGTGGGCAGGAAAATGACGCATGGGTAGATGAGATTCTTGAAGGTTTAGGTCTCACGGATAAAGCGCATACCAATATGCGCAAGCTATCAGGCGGCATGAAGCGCCGTGCATTGATTGCACAGGCTTTAGCACATAAGCCCCCTGTGATTGTCTTGGACGAGCCGACAGCCGGAGTGGATGTTGAGTTGAGGCAGATGCTATGGGAATTTATTAAAAAATTGAATCGTGAAGGCCACACCATAATCCTAACCACCCACTACTTGGAGGAGGCGGAAACTTTATGCTCGCGCGTAGCGATGATGAAGCAGGGTCAAGTAGTGGCGCTGGATAGCACCGCAAATTTATTAAATAAATTTGCAGGTAAAAATTTACGTTTAGTATTGGGTAACTCGCCCTTACCAGCATCATTATTACCAATGCAAAAAAGTGGTGAAAATGGAGTGTATATGTTAGCTTTAGATGAGTTAAGTCAAATGGAATTTGCGCTAGGTGAATTGCGCAAATCGAATGTGTCAATTGAAGACATGCAGCTCATAGAGCCTGATTTAGAGGATGTATTTCTTTCGCTAGTAGGTTCAGCATCTGATGGTGCCAAAGAGGTGTGCGCATGAATTTAATCAATACCAATAATCGCGGGACTTACACGCTTTTTAAAAAAGAAATTTTACGTTTTTGGCGGGTAGCTTTTCAAACCATGGCTTCCCCTGTGCTGACTGCTCTACTATATTTGCTAATATTTTCACATGTATTAGAAGGCAAGGTTCAAGTGTACGATAGCGTACCCTACACTGCATTCTTGATTCCAGGTTTAATCATGATGTCACTTTTGCAAAATGCTTTTGCGAACAGTTCGTCAAGTCTGATTCAGTCAAAAGTGATGGGAAATATTGTATTTATTTTGCTCACACCGCTGAGTTACTTACAGTTTTATATTGCGTTACTGGGTGCAGCAATGGTACGGGGTTTGTTTGTGGGTTTGGCGATTTACTTAGTGGCTTTATTTTTTGTCAAATTACCTATCGCACATTTGGGCTGGATAATCATTTTTGCAATTTTAGGTAGTGCGTTACTTGGAACGTTTGGCATTATTGCGGGTATCTGGGCTGATAAGTTTGACCAAATGGCTGCATTTCAAAATTTTGTGATTATGCCGCTCACGTTTTTATCTGGTGTGTTTTATTCCATTCATTCATTGCCTGTGTTTTGGCAGATGGTGTCAAAATTCAACCCATTTTTTTATATGATAGACGGTTTTAGATATGGTTTTTTTGGCAAAGGCGATGTTTCGCCATGGATAAGTCTCGCTGTGGTAATTGCATTTTTATTCGCATTAGCATGGGTGTGCCTAAAAATGTTAAAATCTGGCTATAAATTAAGAGGTTAAACTGCATGTTAAGTGCTGCACAACTAGAGGAATATATCCGCCAAGGTTTGGCATGCGATTACATTAAGGTGTTAGGTGATGACGGCACGCATTTTGAAGCGGTTATCGTCAGTCCAGCTTTTACAGGTAAAAGTATGGTGCAACAGCATCAGCTAGTTTATGGTGCGCTGGGTGATCGCATGCGTGCTGAAATACATGCACTTTCAATGAAAACTTATAGCCCGCAAAAGTGGGTGGAAATTAATCAATAGGATATCAAAAATGGATACACAGGCAAAAATTAAAGAAACCGTTACCAGTAACCCCGTGGTGCTCTATATGAAGGGCAATCCGAAGTTTCCACAATGTGGATTTTCAAATCTAGCTACGCAAATTTTAGATGCTTGCCAAGCCAAATACGTGACGGTGGATGTTTTGCAAGATCAAGGGATTCGCGAAGGCATAAAGCAATTTGCCAATTGGCCTACTATTCCGCAGTTGTATATTAAAGGGGAGTTTGTCGGTGGGTCAGATATTATGCGTGCCATGTATGAAAGTGGCGAACTTCAAACTATGTTGAATGCGACTAAATAATTGGACAAGTTAATCATACAAGGTGGTAACCGCCTCAGTGGTGAAGTCACTATTTCAGGTGCTAAAAATGCAGCACTGCCAATTTTATGTGCAAGTTTGTTGGCAGAGACGCCACTTAAACTGAGTAGTGTTGCCGCGCTGAAAGATATTGATACCACCATCAAATTACTTGATATGATGGGGGTTAAAATCGCCCGCGACGCTGATGAGGTTAGTTTGGATGCGAGCGATGTGCAATCGTTTGAGGCGACCTATGAGATGGTGAAAACCATGCGCGCATCTATTTTGGTGCTTGGACCATTATTGGCACGCTTTGGTACAGCAAGGGTTTCCCTACCTGGCGGCTGTGCCATTGGATCACGCCCAGTCGATTTGCATATTAAAGGTTTGCAGGCGATGGGAGCAGCCATTCATATTACGCATGGCTATATTCAAGCCAGTACACTGCACTTGCCTAACAGGCGCTTGCAAGGTACACGTTACTACATGGATTTAGTCACAGTGACGGGTACTGAAAATCTGATGATGGCAGCCGCATTAGCTGAAGGCAAAACAATTCTCGAGAATGCTGCCAAAGAGCCTGAAGTAGTCGATTTAGCCGAGTGTTTGATTAAAATGGGCGCCAACATCACAGGTGCTGGTACGGATGTGATTACCATTATCGGTGTAGAAAAACTTAAGGGCGCTGATCATAACATCGTTTGTGACCGTATCGAAGCGGGTACATACATGGTGGCTGCAGCAATGACCGGTGGCGAGGTGAAGCTCAAGAATGCGCGTGCAGACTTACTGGATGCGGTGATTGAAAAGCTACGCGATGCGGGTGCCGAAGTAAAAGTTAGTAAAGTAGAAAACACGATTACGGTAAAAAGCGATGGCAAGTTGAAAGCGGTAAATATCCGCACAGCACCTCATCCAGCTTTTCCTACCGACATGCAGGCACAATTTATGGCATTAAATGTGGTGGCTGAAGGCGTTGCAAAAGTCACTGAAACGATTTTTGAAAATCGCTTTATGCATGTGCAAGAAATGCAACGCTTAGGCGCAGACATTAGCATAGATGGCAATACGGCTCTGGTTAAAGGCGTTGAGTTTTTAGATGGTGCAACGGTGATGGCAACAGATTTACGTGCCTCAGCTAGCCTAGTGCTGGCAGGCTTAGTGGCACGCGGTGAAACAGTAATTGAACGTATTTATCACTTGGATCGCGGCTATGAGCACTTAGAAGCCAAGTTCAATGCGCTTGGTGCCAATGTTAAACGAGTTTAAATCATGATTACCATTGCGCTTTCTAAGGGTCGTATTTTTGAAGAAACCACACCATTGCTGGCTGCTGCAGGTATTGTGCCGGCAGAAAATCCTGAGGCTTCACGCAAGCTGATTATTGGCACCAATCGTGAAGATGTGCGTCTTATCATCGTGCGTGCTACCGATGTGCCCACTTATGTGCAATATGGTGCGGCAGATTTAGGCATCGCGGGTAAAGATGTGCTAGATGAGCATGGTGGCGAAGGCCTCTATCAGCCACTTGATTTGCAGATTGCAAAATGCAAAATGATGGTCGCGGTGCGTAACGATTTTGATTATGAAGCCAGCATTCGTCAGGGCGCAAGGCTAAAAGTGGTGACTAAATACGTTAAAACTGCGCGTGAGCACTTTGCCGCTAAAGGCATGCATGTGGATTTGATTAAGCTTTATGGTTCGATGGAGCTTGGTCCACTGGTTGGGTTGGCCGACGCGATAGTTGACTTAGTGAGTACGGGCAGCACCTTGCGCGCAAACAACTTAAAAGCAGTTGAAGACGTGGGTGATATTAGCTCCCGTTTGGTGGTTAACCAAGCTTCATTAAAATTAAACCGCGCAAAGCTGCAACCGATTATGGAGGCTATTAAAATCGCCTCTGAGCGTAAATGAAAAGCGAAAAGAAATAACATGAACATTAGAAAATTATCTACAAAAGATGCCAGCTTTGATACTGATTTAAAAGCATTGTTGGCCTTTGAGACGGCCCAAGATGACAGCATAGACGTTGTTGTAGCCAATATTTTAAAAGATGTAAAAACACGCGGTGATGCGGCTGTGCTGGAATATACCAGTCGTTTTGATAAAACAAATGCAAGCAACTTAGCAGAGCTTGAAATTACGCAAGCAGAGTTGCAAGCTGCTTTAAATGGTTTGCCAGCTGACCAGCGCGATGCACTAAAAATTGCCGCAGAGCGTGTGCGTAGTTACCACGAAAAGCAATTGATGCAATCTTGGAGCTATACCGAAGCCGATGGCACATTGCTGGGTCAACAAGTGACTTCATTAGACCGCGCTGGTTTATATGTGCCAGGTGGTAAAGCGGCCTATCCATCTAGTGTATTGATGAATGCGATTCCTGCCAAAGTGGCAGGTGTTAAAGAACTCATCATGGTGGTGCCAACGCCTAATGGTGAGCGCAATCAGTTGGTGTTAGCTGCTGCGGCTGTTTGTGGTGTTGATCGTGTATTTTGCATCGGTGGCGCGCAAGCGGTGGGCGCATTAGCCTATGGCACGCAAACGGTACCACAAGTGGATAAAGTGGTTGGGCCAGGCAATGCCTACGTGGCAGCAGCTAAGCGCCGTGTGTTTGGCGTGGTGGGTATTGATATGGTGGCGGGCCCATCAGAAATTTTAGTGATATGCGATGGAAAAACCAACCCAGATTGGGTGGCGATGGATTTATTTAGCCAAGCTGAACATGATGAATTAGCGCAGGCGATTTTACTATGTCCAGATGCAGATTTTTTAGAAAAAGTAAGTGCCAGCATCCTCAAATTGGTTGAAGAGATGCCGCGCAAAGATATAATCCGCACTTCATTAACTGATCGAGGCGCGCTAATTAAAGTGCGTGATTTAGACGAGGCAGCCGACATTTGCAATTACATCGCCCCTGAGCACTTAGAATTATCCATGGATGAGCCGTTAGCATTTAGCAAAAAAATTAAACACGCTGGCGCGATTTTTATGGGTAAAAATACTTGTGAATCTCTGGGGGATTATTGTGCTGGTCCAAACCACGTGTTGCCCACCTCACGCACAGCGCGCTTTAGTTCACCATTGGGCGTTTATGATTTCCAAAAGCGTTCTAGCTTAATTATGGTGTCAGAAGCAGGCGCACAAGTGCTAGGTAAAGTGGCCGCAACTTTAGCTTATGGCGAGGGTTTGCAAGCGCATGCTAGAAGCGCAGAATATAGACTAAAAAATAACTGATTTATTGCGTTATTTTTAAGGTTATCAAAACCATCGGCCTGGAAGCCGCATGGATACTGGCTTCCAGAGCATCAAAAATGTGTACGCATGAATATAATGCTAAATTTTAGACGATTAAATAGGTAAAAAATGAGTCAATTCTGGAGTGATATTGTTCATCAACTGACGCCCTATGTGCCCGGTGAACAACCTAAGTTAAGCAATTTAACCAAGCTCAATACTAACGAAAATCCATATCCACCCAGCCCTAAGGTGCTAGAAGCGCTTAAAGCGCAAGCGGCAGAAACACTACGTTTGTATCCTGACCCCAATTCGGATAAATTAAAAGCAGCCATAGCGGAATACCACGGCTTGAATAGTAATCAGGTGTTTGTAGGTAATGGCTCTGACGAAGTGTTGGCGCATGTTTTTCAGGCATTGCTTAAGCATGATAAACCGCTTTTATTCCCAGATATTAGCTATAGTTTTTATCCAGTTTATTGCGGACTATATCAAATTGATTTTGAGACAATCGCGCTTAATGCGCAGTTTGAAATTGATTTAAATGATTATGCTAAACCCAATGGCGGCATTATTTTCCCTAATCCTAATGCACCTACAGGTATTCCGTTAGCGTTAGAAAAAATTGAGCAACTATTAAAGTCAAATACAAGGTCAGTCGTGGTGGTAGATGAGGCGTATGTGGATTTTGGTACTGAATCCGCAGTCCATCTGATCAAGCAATATCCTAACTTATTAGTGGTGCATACCTTGTCAAAATCACGCTCATTAGCTGGGTTGCGCGTGGGTTACGCACTGGGAAGTCCTGACCTGATTGAAGCCCTAATTCGGGTTAAAGACAGTTTTAACTCGTACCCAATAGATCGTTTTGCTGAGGCAGGTGCTATTGCGGCGATGCAAGATAAGGCTTATTTTGAAGAGACGCGGCAAAAAGTGATGGCTACGCGCCAAAGCTTAATTAACCAAATGCAAGCTCTAGGTTTTGACGTTTTGCCATCTGGGGCAAATTTTATTTTTGCAAAACACAAAACGCGTGCTGGCGTAGAATTAACTGCCCACTTACGTGAGCAAGGTATTATCGTGCGTCAATTTAAATCACCCAGTCGTATTGCCGATTATTTGCGCATTACGATAGGGACAGATGCACAGTCGGCAACCTTAATTAGCTGTCTAACCGCACTGCTAAAGTAATAAAAATTAGCGTCAAAAAGTAGTAAATAAAGTAAAAAAGTGTTTAATTTCTGACTAAACGCATGGTATTATCGCGCAATGTGTGTTTCTACACAAAAATTATTTTAAATTTGACTTTTTAATCTCAAGTAGATATTCCGAGTTATCTACTTTATAAGGGAGGATGTAGCATGGCACTAACCCAAATGGCATTAGACTCATTAGATTTTGACGCAACCGTAGCTTTAGCAACTAAAGTTGCCCCGCACGTAGATATTTTAGAAATTGGTACCCCTTGCATTAAGCACAATGGTATTAAATTACTAGAAACATTACGCGCTAAATTTCCTAATAATAAAATTTTAGTTGACCTTAAAACAATGGACGCAGGTTTCTACGAATCTGAGCCATTCTACAAAGCCGGTGCAGATATCATTACTGTATTGGGTACAGCGGATATTGGCACAATCAAAGGTGTGATTGATGCAGCTAACAAATATGGTAAACAAGCGCAAGTTGACTTAATCAACGTTACAGACAAAAAAGCACGTACATTAGAAGTGGCTAAATTAGGCGCTCACATTATCGGCGTGCATACAGGTTTAGATCAACAAGCTGCAGGTCAAACACCTTTCACTGATTTAGCTTTAGTTAATAGCTTGAATACAGGCGCTAAAGTTTCAGTTGCTGGTGGCATTAAAGCGGCTACTGTAAAACAAGTAATTGATGCAGGTGCAAACATTGTGGTTGCGGGTGCAGCAATCTATGGCGCGGCTGACCCAGCCGCTGCAGCTAAAGAAATCACTGGTTTGGCACGCGCTGGCGACGTTAAAGAGTCAGCAGGTGGCTTCAACTGGCTACCATGGGTGCTAGCAATTGGTGCTGGTATTTTAGGCTTGTTCTTGTTAAAAGGTTGCAATAAACCAGCGGAACCAGTAGTTGATGGTGCAGCAGTTGAGCAAACAATGCCTGCAGAGGGCGCAGCGACAGAAGCTGCACCAGCTGTAGAAGGTTCAGCGCCAGCTGCTACCGAAGCAGCGCCTGTAGAAGGTGCCGCTCCAGCAGCTACTGAAGCAACGCCAACAGAAGGCGCCGCCCCAGCAGCTACTGAACCAGCAGCAGAAGCAGCGCCAGCCGCTGATGCAAACGTTGTAGAGCAAGTGAAAGATGCTGCCGCTACAGCCGCAGAGGTTAAAACTGATGGTTTAGTGGGTGCTGCCAAAGAGGCAGCAGGTGATGCAGCGAAATAACTTGTACTAATAAACTCAAATGAGTGTTGCAAAAAACCGGTCAATAGACCGGTTTTTTGTTATTAGGCTGGGTTTTATGCGTAGGATACTCGAAAAATTAATTTTTTAGGTTAGAATGTATCCACATAATTATATAGTAGTTAAAATTCACATGCGCAATGCAGAAGTCGTTAGAAATACCCTAGAAACGCAAATTACTGCGAGCATCAATTTGGATGGATCGGGCGTTTCACAATTTACCACGGGTTTAGGTTTTTTAGACCACATGCTTGATCAAATTGCTCGTCACGGTATGATGGATATTGCTGTGAATGCCAAAGGTGATTTACATATAGATGCGCATCACACAGTGGAAGATATTGGCATTACGCTAGGTCAAGCTTTTAGCAAAGCTATTGGTGACAAAAAAGGTATCTATCGTTATGGCCACGCTTACGTGCCGCTCGATGAGGCTTTATCACGCGTGGTGCTGGATATTTCTGGCCGCCCAGGACTAACGTTTAGTTGCCAATTTACCCGCGCTTCAATTGGCGAGTTCGAGGTAGATTTAATTCACGAGTTTTTTCAAGGGTTTGTCAACCATGCTAATATCACATTGCATATTGACAACCTAAAGGGTCATAATGCGCACCATCAAGCTGAAACTATCTTTAAGGCTTTTGGAAGAGCACTCCGCATGGCGGTTGCCCTAGATAGCCGTATGGCAGGTATTATGCCTTCCACCAAAGGTAGTTTATAAAGCAAACTTTGCCTTAATTTCGTATGAAAAAAATTAATATTGCAGTCGTTGACTATGGCATGGGTAATCTACGCTCAGTGTCTAAAGCGTTAGAGCATGTTGCGCCGAATAAAACTGTATTAGTAACTAGCAATTCAGATGATATTGTTAATGCTGAACGCGTGGTTTTTCCGGGTCAAGGAGCGATGCCCGATTGCATTCGAGAGCTTGATGCGCGTGGCCTGCGAGAGTCTGTGCTACAGGCGGCAAGAAATAAGCCTTTTTTAGGGATTTGTATTGGCCTGCAAATGTTATTTGAGCATTCTGAAGAAGGAAATGCTACAGGTCTAGAGGTTTTTAACGGCAATGTTACACGTTTTGCGCCAGCTAAAATGTTTGATGAGAATGGTGAAAAACTCAAAGTGCCACACATGGGTTGGAATCAAGTCAATCAAACACAAGCACACGCTTTATGGCAAAATATTGCAGATGGAGCACGCTTTTATTATGTGCACAGTTATTACGTGCAACCTACTGATATTAGCTTAATTGCAGGTGAGAGTGAATATCCGTTCCGATTTACTTGCGCCATTGCACGGGATAATTTATTTGCAGTACAGTTTCATCCAGAAAAAAGTGCGCAGTCAGGCTTGCAATTACTCAGCAATTTCGTAAACTGGCAACCTTAACAAATTTCATTTAACACAATTATACGTTTATATTCATCATGTTAATTATTCCTGCAATTGATCTTAAAGACGGCCACTGCGTCAGACTCAAACAAGGCTTAATGGAAGAGTCTACGGTATTTTCTGAAGACCCAGGCGCTATGGCGCGCCATTGGGTCGATTTGGGCGGCAAACGTCTGCACTTAGTTGACTTAAACGGTGCATTTGCTGGCAAGCCGATTAACGAAGGCGCGATTAAATCGATTGTAAATGCGGTGAAAGGTGAGATTCCCATTCAGCTTGGCGGTGGAATTCGTGATTTAGAAACCATAGAGCGCTATTTAGACGATGGTATTGACTATGTCATTATCGGGACTGCGGCAGTGAAAACACCAGGTTTTTTGCATGAGGCATGTGACGCTTTTCCTGGACAAATCATGGTTGGCTTGGATGCCAAAGATGGCAAGGTGGCGATTGATGGGTGGTCTAAACTCACAGGGCATGATGTCATTGATTTAGCCAAAAAATTTGAAGACTATGGGGTGAGTTCTATTGTTTATACCGACATTGGGCGTGATGGTATGCTTACAGGTGTAAATATTGAGGCAACGGTCGCTTTGGCGCAAGCTTTAACCATACCTGTTATCGCAAGTGGAGGGGTAACCAATCTAGATGATGTACGCAAACTTTGTGCGGTGGCTGATGAAGGCATTATTGGTGCTATTACTGGCCGCGCGATATATGAAGGTTCGTTAGACTTTGCGGCGGCACAAAAATTAGCGGATGAGTTAAGTGCTGGCTAAACGTATTATTCCGTGTTTAGACGTGACTGATGGTCGCGTGGTTAAAGGCGTTAACTTTCTTGAATTGCGTGATGCGGGCGACCCTGTTGAAATCGCCAAGCGTTATGATGAGCAAGGAGCAGACGAGCTTACCTTTTTAGATATTACGGCAAGTTCGGATAATCGTGGTTTGTTGTTGAACATCATTGAAGAAGTCGCTTCGCAAGTGTTTATTCCGCTTACGGTGGGTGGCGGCGTGCGTGAGGTGGATGACGTGCGGCGTTTATTGAATGCGGGCGCAGATAAAGTGAGTATTAACACTACGGCCGTCTTAAACCCACAAATGGTACAGGCTGCAGCTGCTCGTTTCGGCTCGCAATGTATTGTAGTTGCAATCGATGCCAAAAAAGTTGAGAATCAACCTTTTGAGTGGGAGGTATTTACCCACGGTGGGCGAAAACCAACGGGCTTAGATGCTGTCAAATGGGCTGAACAGATGGTGAGCCTTGGCGCCGGTGAGTTGTTAGTGACCAGCATGGACAGAGACGGTACCAAGATTGGCTTTAATAATCCACTCAACCGTGCGATTTCAAATGCTGTAGATGTGCCGATTATAGCCTCGGGTGGTGTAGGTAATTTGCAGCATTTGGTGGATGGCATAAAATTAGGCGGTGCGGATGCGGTGTTAGCTGCAAGTATTTTCCACTATGGTGAATATACTGTACAACAGGCCAAAGAATATATGCGTGAGCATGGAATTGAAGTTCGGCTATGAGTTGGTTAGACGCTGTTAAATGGGATGCTAACGGCCTTGTGCCTGTGATAGCGCAAGCACATGATTCTGGCTGTGTACTCATGTTTGCATGGATGAATCGTGATGCTCTGCAACTCACATATGATACTAAGAAGGCTGTGTATTGGTCACGCTCGCGCAATAAACTATGGCGCAAGGGTGAAGAGTCTGGCCATACGCAAATTGTGCATGAAATCCGCTTGGACTGCGATGAAGATGTGGTGTTGTTGAAAGTTGAGCAAATCGGTGACATTGCATGCCATACAGGGCGGCATAGTTGCTTCTTCCAAAAACTAGATAATAAGCAATGGGTGACAGATCAGCCGGTGATTAAAAACCCGAGTGAGATTTATACGGAAGTTAAAAAGTGAATGATGTGATAAGTCGATTGTCTGAGTTGCTTGAGCAGCGCAAAAGCGCTGACCCAGCTTCATCATATGTGGCAAAATTATACGCCAAGGGTATGGATAGCATACTTAAAAAAGTAGGTGAAGAAGCGACTGAAACAGTGATTGCTGCTAAAGGCGGCAATAGGGAAGAGATTGTTTATGAAACGGCAGATTTATGGTTTCATACGCTGGTGATGCTAGCTAAAGCTGACATCAAACCACAAGAAATATTAGATGAGCTGGCTAGGCGTGAGGGTTTATCTGGCATAGCAGAGAAAGAAAGCAGACCAAAATGAGCGCAGATTGTATTTTTTGCAAAATCGCTAGTGGTGCAATTCCATCCAAAAAAATGTATGAAGATGATGATGTGATTGCTTTTCATGACATTAACCCAGCAGCAAAGGTGCATTTTTTAATTGTGCCAAAATTGCATGTAGAAAGCTTACAAACTTGCGACACAACGCATCAGTCATTACTAGGAAAAATGTTATTACTTGCACCAAAATTGGCAGCCGAGCAAGGGCTAAAAGGGTTTAAAACAGCCATCAATACGGGGCGTGAGGGTGGACAAGAAGTATTTCACTTGCACATGCACGTCTTAGGTGGATGGAAAACCATACCAAAATTATAGGAGAGATATTATGGGTTCGCTGAGTATTTGGCATTGGTTAATTGTGTTGCTCATTGTCGTGTTGGTGTTTGGCACAAAAAAACTTAAAAATATGGGTGGCGATGTAGGTGGTGCGGTAAACGAATTTAAAAAAGCCATGAAAGACGGGCAAATTTCGGATGAGACGGATAAAAAAGGCACCACCGTTGAAGGTGAAGTGACCGAAAAAACCAAAAATTAGTCGGATTAAAATTTACTAATCGGATTTTATGTTTGATGTTTCTTTTTCTGAGTTGTTGATTATTGGCATTGTGGCTTTACTGGTCATCGGCCCAGAAAAATTACCTAAAGTTGCACGTACGGTAGGCGCATTTACAGGGCGAATGCAGCGCTATGTGAGTCAAATGAAAGAAGAAGTGAACCGTGATTTGCGCTTTGAAGAATTGCAAAAGCTGCAACAAGAAATTCAAACGCAAGCCAATCAACTGAAAAACGTCGCGCAAACGCAGGTCAACGATTTAATACAGACCGTAGAAACCAATTTTTCTGAAAGCAACTTAGCACAAGAGAGTTTAGAAGCTTTTGAACTAACGCCCGTCGCGGAAAGTTCACGCAAATTATCCCAGTTCAAGAAACGTCCGTCTAAGCCTGTTGATACCCCATTGTTTGCAGATTTGCCAGCAGTACCCACCGTGAAAAAATCGCCTGCAGCAAAAGTACGCACTTCTAAAACAATAGTTAAAGAGGCCGCCAAAAAGTCAGCAGCAAAGAAAACAGTCAGTAAAAAACCGACGACTCAGGTGCAATAATGCATCATAATTTAAGCGCATCGTGACACCTACCGAAAATTTTATTTCCCATTTGATTGAATTGCGCAATCGTTTGCTACGCATTGTTGCGGTTTTGGTTGTGGTATTTATTGCCTTTTTTCCGTTTGCCAATCAAATTTACGCGCAGCTTGCCGCCCCAATGCTTAATAGCTTGCCTGCAGGTGGGCAGATGATTGCAACTGATGTGACATCCGCCTTTTTTGTGCCCACCAAAGTGGCGATGATTGCGGCATTTGTCGTTTCGCTACCGCACACGATGTATCAGGTGTGGGCATTTGTGGCGCCCGGTCTATACGCGCATGAAAAAAAATGGATGGTTCCAACGATTGTAGCCAGTTGCCTATTATTTTTAGCCGGAATGGCATTTGCTTACTTTTTTGTATTTGGCGTTGTCTTTGCTTTTATCATCAAAATTGCCCCGGCTGGCGTAGCCGTGATGACCGATATTGGCAATTATCTAGATTTTGTACTCACCTTATTTTTTGCTTTTGGGCTAGCTTTTCAAGTGCCCATTGCGGTAGTAATGGCGGTGCGCTTTGCTTGGGTGAGCGTGGCACAATTAAAAGAAGCGCGTGGTTATGTGATTGTAGGCGCGTTCATTATCGGCGCGATTTTTACTCCGCCCGATATTCTTTCGCAATTTATGCTGGCTGTGCCGATGTGGCTACTTTATGAGCTGGGTATTTTGGTGGCAGGTTTTATGCGAAATTCAGATGAAAATACCCTATTACCACCTGCTTAAAAAACTTAGAAATCAACACGAAATTGGCAAATAAAAAAGGCACTTTTAAAGTGCCTTTTTGCATCAAATCAATTGACCACCTCTGTAAGCCAGTCTGCATGCGGCTTGCAGAGGCGCAAAAATCTCTCGGGAGTTTTTTTAAGCTAAAATGCGATTAAATTAAGCCGGCAATTTAGCTTTGGATTTACTCGTTATTTTCTACTTTTGGCTTAGGTCGTTTACCTATCATGACGACCACACTTTTCTCAGCTTCATCTCTAAAAATTTTAACAGTTGCGTTTTTGTTGGGTGGAAGTGCGGCAATAATATTGAGCATGCTCGCAGTATCGGTAATCAATTGACCCTCAATGCTCAGCAACACATCTCCCGCATGCAACCCAGCCTTGCTGGCAGGGCTATCAGGGATGACGCCAGCCACCAATGCACCATTAGTACTTGGTAATTTAAAGGACTCTACCAACTCAGGCGATAAATCTTGCGCTTCAATACCAATCCAGCCGCGCGTTACGTCGCCACCTGCCACAATTTGGTCCATCACTTGGCGCGCTAACGTGGCGGGAATCGCAAAGCCAATGCCCATTGAACCACCGCTACGTGAATAAATGGCGCTGTTGATGCCCACTAAGTTGCCTTCAGTGTCAACCAGTGCGCCACCTGAATTACCAGGATTTATCGATGCATCAGTTTGGATAAAGTTTTCAAAAGTATTGATGCCTAAATGATTGCGCCCCAGCGCACTGACAATGCCTTGCGTGACCGTTTGCCCCACACCAAATGGATTGCCAATAGCAAGTACGACATCGCCTACATTGAGTTTGTCGGAGCTGGCAAAAGTAATGGCGGGTAAGTTTTCTGCCTCAATTTTAATCAGCGCTAAATCTGTTTCAGGATCGGTACCCACCACTTTAGCGGACATTTTTCTGCCATCAGATAAAGCAATTTCAATTTCATCTGCAGTAGCTACTACGTGGTTATTCGTTAAAATAAGGCCCTGCTCGCTCACAATTACCCCTGAGCCTAGACTGTTTTCAGGTTGCGCTTGCGAGTCAGGGTCATCAAGTTGATCGCCAAAAAAATGGCGGAACATAGGGTCATCTAAAAAATCTTGATGTGGATTTTCAACCACTTTTTTACTGGTAAAAATATTGACTACCGCAGGCATCGCTTTTTTCACGGCTATGCTGTAAGAGCCTGCAACATTAGGGGCAGGTGTAGGTTCAGCCTGCTTAATTGTCACCGCTTCGATAGGATTGGCAGTGTTGGCGTTAAGTAAATCTACTAATAAATTAGGAAAAAATAACCGTAACACAAACAGTAATCCTAAACATGCGGTAACGCTTTGTGCAAAAATTAGCCAGAGTTTTTTAGTAAACGAAGATTTCATTGATGTAAGAAGTGTATTTGCTAAAGCTATAATGTGAGGCCAGTTATATAAAATTCAATCTGCTTTAAAAAGGAGGTGCCCATGGTGCTTGTTCAAGAACTTGCTCATTATACTCAACAACTCTTACAAATTGAGCGTTTTAAAGATTATTGCCCTAATGGTTTGCAGGTGGAAGGTAAATCAGAGATACGCAAAATTGTTTCCGGAGTAAGCGCGAGCATGGCTTTACTTGAAGCAGCACACAAGGCCAAGGCGGATTTGATTTTAGTACACCATGGTTATTTTTGGAAAAATGAAGATGTACGCGTAGTTGGTATCAAGCGCCGTCGGCTGGCTTATTTACTGAAACATGATTTGAATTTAATGGCTTATCATTTGCCTTTAGATGCGCATGCTGAGTTAGGCAATAACGCGCAGCTTGCCCGCATTTTGTGCATTACGCCAGTTGGGTTTGCGGGCGAGTCAGGTATTTTGGCTTATGGAAAATTATTGCAAGCCATGCCTTTGCAACATTTTGCGGCACAGGTAGAAATGGCGCTGCAGCGTAAGCCTTTAGTAATGGGTAATGCGCAAAAGTCTGTGCAAACCGTGGCATGGTGCACAGGTGCCGCGCAAGGGTACATGGAAGAAGCGATAGCACTTGGAGTGGACGTCTTTATTAGCGGAGAGGTGTCTGAACAAACCACGCATTTAGCCCTAGAATCAGGAGTGGCATATATCGCGGCAGGGCATCACGCCACCGAGCGTTATGGTGTGCAAGCGCTTGGTGCGCACTTAGCAGAAAAATTTAATATCCAGCATGAATTTATAGATATTAAGAACCCAGTTTAATTGTTTTATATCAATAAGTTATAAAATATAACTTTAAATTGCTATGAAGAAAATGTATAATGCGCTCAGTTTGAAATCAGCAGTAAAAATTATGAGCCTAGCAGTTTTTATTTAGCATCGAAATTGAGCGCCTCAAAAAGGCAAGAAAAGGAAAGCAATGTCAAACAATTCGAATGACAAAAATCAAACAAAAGCCGAAATAGATCAAGAGAAACGCAAATTCTTAATTGCAACTTCTGCGGTTGGTGCGGTTGGTGCGGCGGTTGCTGCTGTGCCCTTTGTGGCCAGTATGACGCCAAGTGAGCGTGCAAAAGCTGCTGGGGCACCTGTGGAGGTGGATATTAGCAAAATAGCCCCTGGTGAGATGAAAATCGACGAATACCGTGGGCAACCATTATGGATTATTCACCGCACTGACGAGCAAATAGCTAAGCTTGCTAATCACGAAGCGCAGTTGTCTGATCCCAATTTAGACGTGCCTCAGCAGCCAGAGTACTGTAAAAACAAAGATCGTGCGATCAATCCAAAATATGCTGTGATGTTGGGTACTTGTACGCATTTAGGTTGTTCGCCAGGACAAAACTTTACTGTTACCCCGGATTGGGATGGCGGTTTTATTTGTGCTTGTCATGGTTCCAAGTTTGATTTGTCTGGTCGCGTCTATAAAGGTTCTCCCGCACCAACAAATTTAGTGGTGCCGCCACATCAATATTTAACTGAAACCACCTTGTTGATTGGTGTAGATAAGGAATCCGCATAATGAATAAGTATATGGAACAACTGTTGGGTTGGGTCGATGCGCGCTTTCCGCTCACAAGTAATATAAAAGCCCACTTAACTGAATATTACGCGCCAAAAAACTTTAACTTTTGGTACTTCTTTGGCTCACTTGCGCTATTAGTGCTGGTGTTGCAAATAGTGACGGGCATCTTTTTAACCATGCACTATAAGCCAGAGGCGGACATGGCGTTCGCCTCGGTGGAATACATCATGCGCGATGTGCCGTTTGGTAAGATGATTCGCTATATGCACTCTACGGGAGCTTCACTGTTTTTTGTGGTGATTTACTTACACATGTTCCGTGGCCTTTTATATGGTTCATACCGCAATCCGCGTGAGCTTATTTGGTTGTTTGGTATGGGCATATTTTTGGCGCTGATGGGTGAGGCGTTTTTTGGTTACCTGTTACCTTGGGGGCAAATGTCTTACTGGGGTGCGCAGGTGATTACCAGTTTATTTGGTACCGTGCCGCTTATTGGGCCAGATATTGCGGAATGGCTGCGTGGTGATTATCTAACCTCAGACGCAACACTTAATCGCTTTTTTGCTTTCCATGTTATTGCTTTGCCTTTAGTGTTATGTGGTTTGGTAGCAGCGCATATTATTGCCTTGCACGAAGTGGGCTCAAACAACCCAGATGGTGTAGAAATTAAAAAGTTAAAAGATAAAACGACAGGCATTCCGCTAGATGGCATTCCATTTCACCCTTACTACACGGTAAAAGATATTGTCGGCGTTGTGGTGTTTTTAATTGTGTTTGCGGCGATTATCTTTTTTGCCCCTGAAATGGGTGGTTACTTCTTAGAGGCCAATAATTTTGTGCCAGCTAACCCACTGGTAACGCCAGCGCATATCGCGCCTACTTGGTATTTCACGCCGTATTACTCTATTTTGCGTGCAGTGCCACCGATTGGGATTTCGCAGTTTCCAGGGGTGGTGGCGATGGGATTGTCTGTCGTGGCGTTTGCATTTTTGCCTTGGTTAGACCGTAGCCCAGTAAAATCTATTCGCTATAAAGGCAACTTATACAAAGGCTGGTTAGCAGCATTTGTGGTGAGCTTTTTTGTGTTGGGTTATTTAGGCACTGTGCCGGCAGATGTATGGGGACAATTCGGTCCTTGGTTAGGCAAAGCGGATATAGCCACTGTGATTGCGCGTATTTTTACCGCAATTTATTTCTTGTTCTTTATTTTAATGCCGTGGTATAGCAAAAAAGATAAAACCAAGCCCGTGCCAACTAGAGTGACAGGATAATCATCATGCACATGAAAACTCAAATGAAAAAAGCCTTGTTTGCACTGTTGCTTTTGCCAACATTTAGCTTAGCTAATACTGCAGTGCATTTAGACAAAGCGCCTATTGATGCGTCTAATCATGCTTCATTGCAGCGTGGTGCGCGTACTTTTATTAACAATTGTTTAAATTGCCACAGCGCAAATTACATGCGTTATAACCGCTTGCAAGATATTGGTCTGACTGAAAAGCAAATTAAAGAAAATCTGCTTTTTACAGCCGATAAAATTGGTGACCCAATGAAATCAGCCATGAATAAAAAAGATGCTAAAAAATGGTTTGGTGTAGCACCACCTGATTTGTCTGTAGAAGTACGTGCCCGTGGGGCAGATTGGGTTTATAGCTACATGCGCGCTTTTTACCGCGATGAGACAAGCCCAACTGGCTGGAAAAACTGCGTGTTTGACCCTAACTCATGCAGCGTCGGCATGCCGCACGTATTGTACGAACTGCAAGGTGAGCAGCGCATGAACCATGAAACACACAAGCTGGAATTAGTTAAAACAGGAAAAATGTCAGTGGACGAATACGACGCCATGATTGGTGATTTGACCAACTATATGGCGTTTATGGCTGACCCGACAAAACTACAATATAGTCGTGCTGGCATTTTTGTTTTGCTATTTTTAGGTGTGTTGCTCGTACTAGCCTATAAACTTAAAAAAGCCTACTGGAAGGATATACATTAAATTATGATGACTTTATACTCGGGGACAACAGACCCCTACAGTCACCGTTGCCGCATCGTGCTTTTTGAAAAAGGCATGGATTTTCAAGTGATCGATGTTGATATGGCCAACAAGCCAGAAGATTTGGCAATTATTAACCCGTACAATCATGTGCCAGTGTTGGTGGAGCGTGATTTAATTTTGTCTGAAGCCAATATTATTAACGAATATATCGATGAGCGCTTTCCGCATCCTCAGTTGATGCCGCCTGATCCTGTCATGCGCGCACGGGCAAGATTGTTTTTATACAATTTTGAAAAAGAACTGTTTGATCACATTAAAGATATTGAATCTGATGATGAAGAAAAGGCAGATAAAGCTCGCAAAACGATTGCCGATAATTTAACGCAACTAGTGCCAATTTTTGGCAGACAAAATTATTTGTTGGGTGACGATTATTCAATGTTGGATGTTGCGGTAACACCGTTATTGTGGCGTTTGGGTCACTATGGCATCAACTTGCCAAACCAAGCTGCACCCATTTTAAAATATGCGGAGCGTTTATTCTCTAGACCGCTTTATGCTGACGCGATGACTCCATCAGAAAAGGTTATGAGAAAATAGCAAAAAAGATGTTTTTAATCGCATCTTCATAGCACCTGCCCTGTAAGCCAATATCCATGTGGCTTCCAGGGCATTCATTTTTGCTCGGCAGTATTTTGGTATATAAATAGCGCGTTTTTAGTAAATTTTAATGACGTTTCAACATCAAAATCATGACAACCTACACTTCAACAAAACCCTACATGGTGCGCGCCATACACGAATGGTGCATTGATAACGGACTTACGCCACATTTGCTAGTAGCGGTGGATGCGCACACTCGCGTGCCGATGGCCTACGTTAAAGACGGTGAAATTGTGCTCAACATCAATTACACCGCCACTAAAGATTTGCATATTGATAATGAGGCGATTAGTTTCTCTGCGCGTTTTGGCGGAGTCTCACAAAATCTTTATGTGCCAATGCATGCAGTTAAGGGGCTTTTTGCACGTGAGAATGGTCAGGGCATGTTCTTTGAAGTTGGTACACCCCCTGAAAATACGACAAAACCTGCTAGTAACTTATTGCATGAAGCAAATACTGCAAAAAGTAAAGCGGACTTAAAGGCTCTAATTATATTGGGCAAAGAGCGTGGTTATGTGACCTATGCTGAAATTAAAGACCACGTAGCAGATGATGTGCAGGACTCGGAGCAAATTGATGCCATCATTAGCATGATTAACGACATGGGAATTCAAGTGTATGAAAGTGCCCCAGATAAGCCAGAACCGCCATCTTCAAGCCAAAAAAGACCAATTAGCAAAAAGCCTACGCTAACTATTGTAAAATAACTTACCTTTTTTCAAAATTTGCGTATAATACGCAACTCAAAATTAACGCCGGGTTAGCTCAGTTGGTAGAGCAGCGCACTTGTAATGCGAAGGTCATCAGTTCGATTCCGATACCCGGCACCAATTTTCTCAAAGCTTTTACCCATTTATATAGAACGCAGATAGTTTGACATCAGGTTAAATTATCAGCATAATAACGGGTTCGGTTTGGAGGGGTGGCCGAGTGGTTAAAGGCGACGGACTGTAAATCCGTTCTCTCTGAGTACGAAGGTTCGAATCCTTCCCCCTCCACCAAATTATTGAGTAGCAGCAAGTTGTAAAGAGCCTGTAGGCGTAGGTGTTAAGTGGCTATGCGGGTGTAGCTCAGTTGGTAGAGCTTCAGTTTTCCAAACTGAATGTCGCGAGTTCGAGCCTCGTCGCCCGCTCCAAACAATTAGCTAGACGCCCATGTGGCTCAGTGGTAGAGCACTCCCTTGGTAAGGGAGAGGTCGCGGGTCCGATTCCCGCCATGGGCACCACGCAATTGTTTGAGAAGTATTTGCTTGTGAAATAAATGGTAGTAACACTTTAAATTTGTACAAGTTTTATTAATTTTAATAAAACTTAAATGTTAATAAAATTTTGTAAAGGACTAAAGCAATGGCAAAAGGCAAATTCGAACGGACCAAACCGCACGTTAACGTAGGCACGATTGGCCACGTTGACCACGGCAAGACAACATTAACGGCAGCGATTACGACGGTATTGACTAAAAAATTTGGCGGTGAAGCAAAAGCATACGACCAAATTGATGCAGCACCAGAAGAAAAAGCACGTGGTATTACCATTAATACAGCACACGTAGAGTACGAGACTGCAACACGTCACTACGCACACGTTGACTGTCCAGGTCACGCCGACTACGTTAAAAACATGATTACCGGCGCTGCACAAATGGACGGCGCAATTCTTGTATGTTCAGCCGCTGACGGCCCAATGCCACAAACGCGTGAGCATATCCTATTGGCTCGCCAAGTGGGTGTACCATACATCGTTGTGTTTTTAAATAAAGCCGACATGGTGGACGATAAAGAATTGTTAGAACTCGTTGAAATGGAAGTGCGTGAGTTGCTTAGCAAATACGACTTCCCAGGCGATGACACCCCAATCGTGATTGGCTCAGCCAAACTTGCATTAGAGGGCGACCAATCAGAATACGGTGAACCAGCAATATTCAAATTAGCAGAAGCGCTAGACAGTTACATCCCAATGCCAGAACGCGCAATTGACGGCGCATTCTTGATGCCAGTGGAAGACGTATTCTCAATTTCAGGTCGTGGTACTGTGGTAACAGGCCGTATTGAGCGTGGTATTGTAAAAGTCGGTGATGAGATTGAAATCGTTGGTATCAAACCAACATTAAAAACCACCTGTACTGGTGTTGAAATGTTCCGTAAACTGCTCGACCAAGGTCAAGCAGGCGACAACGTAGGCGTATTGCTACGTGGTACTAAACGTGAAGAAGTTGAACGTGGTCAAGTATTGTCTAAATCTGGCTCAATCAAACCACACACCAAATTCACTGCAGAAATCTACGTGTTAGGTAAAGATGAAGGTGGTCGTCATACACCATTCTTTCAAGGCTACCGTCCACAATTCTATTTCCGTACCACAGACGTAACTGGCGCAGTTGAATTGCCAGCAGGTACAGAAATGGTGATGCCAGGTGATAACGTATCAATAACAGTGACATTGATTGCCCCGATTGCGATGGAAGAAGGTTTACGCTTTGCGATTCGTGAAGGTGGCCGTACTGTGGGTGCTGGTGTGGTGGCTAAAATCATCGAGTAATTTGTAGTTTAATTAAAGAAAGCTACGCTAACAACCCAGCGTAGCTTTTGTAGTTTTAGCGTTAAATAGGCCAATAGCTCAATTGGTAGAGTATCGGTCTCCAAAACCGAGGGTTGGGGGTTCGAGACCCTCTTGGCCTGCCAGTTTAAAAAAGTGAAGTAAGCGATAGTTGTGAGCGGTAAAACTTCTAGTTAATTTTAAGTAAATTATGGTCAACAAAATAAAGTTGTTGGTAGCGTTTTTGCTGCTCGTCGCAGGGATTGCGGGATTTTATATCCTTGCAGAGGCTGAAAAGCCAATGATATTGCGAATACTGGCAGTCTTGGCTGGTCTAGCGATGGCTGCAGGTGTGTTGTGGACAACCCCGACGGGGCAAAAGTCACTTAACTTTGTGGGTGAGTCTGTTGCCGAAGCGCGCAAGGTGGTATGGCCAACACGTAAAGAGACGATTCAAACTACGATGGTTGTATTTGTCTTGGCAGTGGTGATGGCAATCATCTTGGGTTTAATTGATGTGGTTTTTGCATATATGGTGAAATGGTTAATGGGAGGCGCGTCATGAGCATGAAGTGGTATGCAGTGCAAGCCTTTTCTGGCTTCGAAAAGTCGGTGCAAAAGTCACTTGAAGAGCGCGTAGTGCGTAACGGACTTCAAGATCAATTCGGTCAAATATTGGTGCCAATTGAAGAAGTGGTCGAGATGAAGGCGGGTCAGAAAAAGATATCTGAGCGCAAACTTTACCCCGGTTATGTTTTAGTGCAAATGTCGATGACTGATGAAAGTTGGCATTTGGTTAAAAGTACCCCACGTGTAACAGCTTTTATAGGCGGGAGTGCGCAGAGACCTACGCCAATAAGAGATAAGGAAGTGGATATTATTTTGCAGCGTATTGACGATAGCAAAAGTAATCCACTACAAAAACTCACCTTTGAAAAAGGTGAGTCAGTTCGAATTATTGATGGTCCATTTAAAGATTTCTCTGGAAATGTTGAAGATGTTAATTACGAGAAAAGTAAGTTGCATGTTTCAGTGGTAATTTTTGGTCGTTCAACACCTGTTGAATTAGAGTTCAGTCAAATCGAAAAAGAGATTTAGTAGTATTTTTATTTAACGGGGAGCTAATTTTTTAGTGCTTGCACCCATTTTAGGAGTTATACCATGGCAAAAAAAGTCATTGGCTACATTAAGCTGCAAATTCCTGCAGGTAAAGCCAACCCAAGTCCTCCAGTTGGTCCAGCATTGGGTCAGCGTGGTTTGAATATTATGGAGTTTTGTAAAGCATTTAATGCTGCAACGCAAGGCGTTGAGCCTGGCTTGCCAATTCCAGTGGTGATTACAGCATTTGCTGATAAGAGCTTTACATTTGTGATGAAATCGCCTCCAGCAACTATTTTAATCAAAAAAGCAGCTGGCATCACAAAGGGTTCAGCACGACCACATACTGATAAAGTCGGTAAAATTACACGCGCACAAGCTGAAGAAATCGTTAAAACAAAACAGGCTGATTTATCTGCGGCTGATATGGATGCTGCAGTTCGTACTATTGCAGGTAGCGCACGCAGTATGGGTATTGAAGTGGAGGGTGTATAGCATGGCTAAAAGAATTGATGCGCTTCGCGCAAAAGTGGATCGTAATAAACTATATACTGTAGCTGAGTGCTTAACTTTAGTTAAAGAAAATGCAACTGCAAAATTTAATGAGTCGATTGATGCGGTAGTTAACTTGGGTATTGATGCACGTAAATCGGATCAATTAGTTCGTGGCGCTATCGTATTGCCAAATGGCACTGGTAAGACAACGAGGGTTGCTGTATTCGCGCAGGGTGCTCAAGCTGAAGCTGCTAAGGCGGCAGGAGCTGATATAGTAGGTTTTGAAGATTTGGCTGAGCAAATTAAAGCAGGCCAGATGGACTTTGATGTAGTGATTGCTACACCTGATGCAATGCGAATTGTCGGTACATTAGGCCAGGTATTGGGACCACGTGGTTTAATGCCAAACCCAAAAGTTGGTACGGTGACTCCAGATGCGGCAACCGCAGTTAAAAATGCGAAAGCAGGTCAAGTGCAATATCGTACTGATAAAGGAGGTATTGTACACTGTACCATAGGTCGTGCTTCATTTACTGTTGAGCAATTGCAAGGTAATTTGTTGGCATTAGTTGATGCTTTAAATAAAGCTAAACCAGCGGCATCAAAAGGCGTTTATCTTAAAAAATTGTCAGTATCAAGCACAATGGGTGCTGGCGTAAGAGTTGATCAAGCAAGCTTAACCGCATAAGTTTGCACAATAGAATGACGGATTAAGTGAGTGTAAATGACTTAATCTGCAAAGGGCTTTGGGTTCGGTAGTTTAACTCTTTAGTTTTTAAGTTACCGAAGTTATCAAAGACCGTAGGTGCTCTAATGAGCTTAATGTAAGTAGCTATGAAATGGGTGATTGGGAAGTGTTACTCACAATCCTCTGTTTTTTAGTTTCAGAATCCTACGCAGATGGCGTATCCCTAAATTGGAAATAATACTCCTTTTGAATGATCGCCGTAAAAGTGGTTTTTAGTAATAGCGTATCAATTGCTAAAAACATATTCTGTTTAGCAATAAGCAGAGATTTTAACGGAAGGAGAACGGACTTTGAGTCTAAATCTTACAGAAAAAAAAGCAGTAGTTGCTGAAGTAAGCGCGCAAGTTGAAAAGGCGCAGGCAATTGTGCTAGCTGAGTATCGTGGTATGGGCGTGGCTGACATGACTGTATTGCGTGCAGAAGCAAGAAAATCTGGTGTGTATTTGCGTGTTCTTAAAAATACGCTAGTACGTCGTGCTGTTGATGGCACACCATTTTCTGCTTTAGCAGATAGCATGGTTGGCCCATTGGTTTTTGGTATTTCAGAAGACCCAGTGGCAGCCGCAAAAGTATTAAACAACTTTGCTAAAACAAATGATAAGTTTGTGATTAAAGCAGGTGCGATCCCTAATCAAGTGATGGATGTTGCCGGTGTGCAAGCTCTAGCATCTACATTGGGTCGTGAAGAGTTGCTTGCTAAATTTGCCCGCACACTCAATGAGGTGCCAACGAAATTCGCACGCGCTATCGCTGCTATTCGTGACGCTAAAGAGGCTGCTTAAGCTTTCACACTACATATTTTCAGAATTTAATTTAAAGGAACATTCAAAATGGCAATTTCAAACGCAGATATTTTAGAAGCAGTAGGTAGCATGTCAGTTATGGAGCTGACTGCATTCATTAAGGAAATTGAAGAAAAATTTGGCGTATCAGCCGCAGCCGTGGCTGTAGCTGCTGCTGGTGGTGCTGGTGCTCCAGCTGCAGCGGTAGCTGAACAAACTGAGTTTACTGTGATGTTGACAAATGCCGGCGAACAAAAAGTTGGCGTAATTAAAGCTGTTCGTGAAATTACAGGATTAGGCTTGAAAGAAGCTAAAGATTTAGTTGATGGTGCACCAAAAGCAGTTAAAGAAGGTGTAAGTAAAGCTGATGCTGATGCAGCTTTGAAGAAATTGATTGAAGCTGGTGCAACCGGCGAACTCAAATAATTCATACAGAAGGTAACATGAATTAGGCTGACGGGAAACCGTCAGCTTTCGTCGTTTATATTGGCGACAAAATTGTAACAAAGTGTAATGTATTTATTTCAATAACCTGAAGTTAGAAATAAAAGCGATTTAATTTAGATACTTGCAATCCGGCTGCATGGTTTCTTAAGTGCTTTAATTTCTGCCCTCATACTATAGGAGATGCAATGAGCTATTCCTTCACCGAAAAAAAACGCCTTCGCAAAAGTTTTGCTAAACGTGAAAGCGTGCAAGAAGTTCCATACTTGCTTGCTATGCAATTAGAGTCTTACAAAGCTTTTCTGCAAGCAGACATTCCAGCAGATAAACGCACTGAAGACGGCTTGCAATCAACATTCAGTTCAATTTTCCCAATTGTTAGTCACTCAGGTAATGCGCGTCTAGACTATGTGAGCTATCAATTAGGCGTTGAGCCGTTTGATGTAAAAGAGTGTCAACAACGTGGCTTAACTTACGCGGCACCATTGCGTGTTAAGGTTCGTCTAACAATTATGGATAAAGAGGCTTCAAAACCAACGGTTAAAGAAGTGAAAGAGCAAGAAGTTTACATGGGCGAGTTGCCTTTAATGACGGAAAACGGCTCGTTTGTCATTAATGGGACTGAGCGCGTGATTGTTTCTCAATTGCACCGTAGCCCAGGCGTATTCTTTGAGCATGATCGTGGCAAAACGCATAGCTCAGGTAAATTATTATTTTCAGCCCGTATCATTCCTTACCGCGGTTCATGGTTGGATTTTGAATTTGATCCCAAAGATTACCTATACTTCCGTATTGACCGTCGTCGTAAGATGCCGGTGACAACGCTACTTAAAGCCCTTGGGTACACATCAGAGCAAATTATTAATACATTTTTTGACTTTGATACATTTTACATTGGCCCTAAAGGAGTAGAGTTTGCCTTAGTGCCTGATCGTCTTCGTGGTGAAGTGGCTAAATTCGACATTTTAGCTAAAGATGGTTCAGTGTTAGTTGCGAAAGATAAGCGAATTACGGTTAAACATATCCGTGATATGGAAAAAGCTGGTGTAAATAAAATTGTTGTGCCACAGGACTTTGTTTTGGGTCGCTCAATAGCTAACAATATTGTCGATCAAGAGTCCGGCGAGGTTATTGCAAATGCAAATGACGAGATAACAGAGTCTCTGCTTGGAAAATTAGTTGAAGCAAAAATTACCCAAATTAGTACACTCTATACTAACGACTTAGATCACGGAGATTATATTTCACAAACACTTCGCATTGACGAAATTCCAGATCAATATAGTGCACGCGTTGCGATTTATCGCATGATGCGCCCAGGCGAGCCGCCAACTGAAGAGTCAGTGGAAGCCCTATTTCAAGGTTTATTTTTCAATGAAGACCGCTATGACCTATCGCGCGTGGGTCGCATGAAGTTTAATCGGCGTGTATTCCCAACTAAAGCGGAAGAGCGTCAATCTAGCTGGATGCGTAGATTTTATGAAACCGTAGGCGCTCGTGGTGATGAAGGATCCTACATTTTATCAAATGATGATATTTTGGCCGTCATTGGTGTTTTGTTAGAGTTACGTAATGGCCGAGGAGAAATTGATGATATTGACCACTTAGGTAATCGTCGCATTCGTTCGGTGGGTGAGTTGGCTGAGAACCAATTCCGTACAGGTTTGGTGCGAGTTGAACGCGCTGTTAAAGAGCGATTAAGTCAAGCGGAATCTGATAACTTGATGCCGCATGACTTAATCAATGCAAAGCCAGTGTCAAGTGCAATTCGCGAATTCTTTGGCTCAAGCCAGTTATCGCAGTTTATGGATCAAACTAATCCGTTATCTGAAATTACGCACAAACGCCGTATTTCTGCCCTAGGCCCAGGTGGTCTAACACGTGAACGCGCAGGCTTTGAGGTGCGTGACGTGCATACTACACATTATGGTCGTGTATGTCCGATTGAAACACCGGAAGGTCCAAACATTGGTTTGATTAACTCACTTGCGTTATATGCACGCACTAACGAATATGGATTCTTGGAAACGCCATATCGTCGTGTAGAAGGTAATAAAGTGTCTGATACGATTGACTACTTGTCTGCAATTGAAGAAAGTCAATATATGATTGCTCAGGCAAACACTGATTTAGATGTTAAATCAATGTTCGTTGATGATTTAATTTCATCAAGACACCATAATGAGTTTACGATGACTCAGCCTGAACGTGTGCAGTACATGGACGTGGCACCTGGTCAAATTGTGTCTGTTGCGGCCTCATTGATTCCATTCTTGGAGCATGATGACGCGAACCGCGCATTGATGGGTGCCAACATGCAACGTCAGGCAGTGCCTTGTTTACGCGCCGAAAAAGCTGTGGTAGGAACAGGGATTGAGCGTACGGTCGCGGTTGACTCAGGTACAACTGTACAGGCGCGTCGTGGCGGTGTGGTCGACTATGTTGATTCAGGTCGTATTGTTATTCGTGTTAACGATGACGAGGCCAAAGATGGCGAAGTTGGTGTTGATATTTACAACCTAACCAAATATACACGTTCTAACCAAAATACCAACATTAATCAACGTCCACTGGTTCGCGTAGGCGACAAGTTGGCGCGTGGCGATGTAATTGCTGATGGTGCATCAACTGATATGGGTGAGTTGGCTTTAGGTCAGAACATGCTGGTAGGCTTTATGCCTTGGAACGGTTATAACTACGAAGACTCTATTTTGATTTCAGAGCGTGTGGTAGCGGATGACCGTTACACTTCAATTCATATTGAAGAGCTGACTGTCGTTGCACGCGATACGAAATTAGGTCCTGAAGAAATTACACAGGATATTTCAAACTTAAGTGAACGCATGTTAGGCCGTCTAGATGAAGTAGGTATTATTCACATTGGCGCCGAGGTTGAAGCTGGTGATGTTTTGGTAGGTAAGGTTACGCCAAAAGGTGAAACACAACTTACACCAGAAGAAAAACTGTTGCGCGCTATTTTTGGTGAAAAAGCTTCAGATGTTAAAGATACCTCATTGCGCGTGCCATCTGGGATGAGCGGTACAGTGATTGATGTACAGGTGTTTACGCGCGAAGGTTTAGACCGTGATGCACGTGCACAGCAAATTATCGATGATCAATTAGCGCACTACAAGACTGATTTGGCTGACCAAATGCGTATTGTTGAAGACGATGCGTTTGGTCGTATTCGTCGCTTAATTGAAGGTAAAGTGGCGACTGGCGGCCCTAACAAGTTGAAAAAAGGCGATACATTGACTGCTGAGTATCTAGCAACAGTGGGTCGTTATGATTGGTTTGATATTCGCTTAAGTGATGAAGAAACTGCTCGCCAATTAGAGCAACTGAAAGATGGCTTAGCGCAAGCACGTGTTGGTTTCGATAGCAAATTTGAAGAGAAGAAACGTAAGCTCACACAAGGTGATGAGTTGCCAGCTGGCGTACAAAAAATGGTTAAAGTGTATTTAGCTGTTAAACGTCGCATACAGCCTGGCGATAAAATGGCGGGTCGTCATGGTAATAAAGGTGTGATTTCAAAAATTTGCCCAGTCGAAGACATGCCGCACATGGCGGATGGCACTCCAATGGATATTGTATTGAATCCATTAGGTGTTCCATCACGTATGAACATTGGTCAAATTTTAGAGGTGCACTTAGGCTGGGCTGCTAAAGGCTTAGGATGGCGTATCGAAGAGATGCTAGAAGCTGAAGCTAATGTTGGAGAGTTACGCAAGTTCTTGGAGCAAGTTTACAACGACAGCACTGGTAAAAAAGAAGACATCAAGTCATTTACTGATGCTGAAATTATAGAGTTGGCTCATAACCTCAAAAATGGAGTACCGTTTGCAACCCCCGTATTTGATGGAGCAGCTGAGACAGATATTAAGGCTATGCTTGATTTAGCATTCCCAGATGATGCATCGCGTACTAAACAGTTGCAATTCCATGCAGGTAAAACACAAGTTACATTGTTTGATGGTCGTACAGGTGATGCATTTGAGCGTCCGGTTACAGTTGGCTATATGCACGTATTGAAATTACACCATTTGGTAGATGACAAAATGCATGCACGTTCAACAGGTCCTTACTCACTCGTTACACAACAACCATTGGGCGGTAAAGCGCAATTCGGTGGTCAGCGTTTCGGTGAGATGGAGGTTTGGGCGCTTGAAGCTTATGGTGCTTCCTATACCTTGCAAGAAATGTTGACTGTGAAGTCCGATGACGTCACAGGCCGTACAAAAGTATATGAAAACATTGTTAAAGGCGAACACAAAATTGACGCCGGTATGCCTGAGTCATTTAATGTGTTAGTGAAAGAAATTCGTTCACTTGCTATCGACATTGACCTAGACAGAAACTAAGGAGAACAGACTTGAAAGCTCTATTAGACTTATTTAAACAGGTAACCCAAGAAGAAGAGTTTGACGCGATTAAGATTGCGCTTGCTTCTCCTGAGAAAATCCGTGCTTGGTCATATGGCGAAGTAAAAAAGCCAGAAACCATTAACTATCGTACTTTCAAACCAGAGCGTGATGGTTTGTTTTGTGCAAAAATCTTTGGCCCCATAAAGGATTATGAGTGCCTATGCGGGAAATACAAACGCTTAAAACACCGTGGTGTTATTTGTGAAAAATGTGGTGTTGAGGTGACTTTATCTAAAGTGCGTCGTGAGCGTATGGGTCACATCGACCTAGCTTCACCAGTGGCGCACATTTGGTTCTTGAAATCATTACCAAGTCGCCTAGGTATGGTACTAGATATCGCTCTACGTGATATTGAACGCGTGTTGTATTTTGAAGCATTCATCGTAGTTGACCCAGGTATGACACCGCTCACACGTGGTCAGTTATTGACTGAAGATGACTACTTGGCAAAAGTAGAAGAGTACGGTGATGAGTTCAACGCGGTTATGGGTGCAGAAGCTGTGCGGGAATTGTTGCGCACGATGGATATTGAGCGTGAGGTCACTACACTACGCTCTGACTTGGCCGCAACAGGCTCAGAAGCCAAAATCAAAAAAATTGCTAAGCGCTTAAAGGTGCTTGAAGCTTTCCAAAAATCCGGCATTAAACCAGAGTGGATGATTCTGGAAATCTTGCCAGTATTGCCACCAGAGCTGCGTCCATTGGTGCCACTGGATGGTGGACGTTTCGCAACTTCTGACTTGAATGATTTGTATCGCCGTGTGATTAACCGTAACAATCGTTTAAAACGTTTGTTAGAGTTGAAAGCACCAGAAATTATTGTACGTAACGAAAAACGTATGTTGCAAGAAGCGGTGGATTCACTATTAGACAACGGTCGTCGCGGCAAAGTGATGACTGGTGCGAATAAGCGTCCATTGAAATCATTGGCTGACATGATCAAAGGTAAAGGCGGTCGTTTCCGTCAAAACTTGCTCGGTAAGCGTGTGGACTATTCTGGTCGTTCAGTGATTGTGGTTGGCCCACAATTGAAATTACACCAGTGCGGTTTGCCTAAGAAAATGGCTCTTGAGTTGTTCAAGCCATTTATTTTCCACAAATTGGAAGTATTAGGCTTGGCAACAACGATTAAAGCAGCGAAGAAAAAAGTTGAAGAAGAAGGACCAGAAGTATGGGATATTCTTGAGGATGTCATCCGCGAGCATCCAGTGCTTTTAAACCGTGCGCCTACATTGCACCGTTTAGGTATTCAAGCTTTTGAGCCTATTTTAATTGAAGGTAAAGCAATTCAGTTACATCCGCTTGTTTGTTCAGCGTTCAACGCCGACTTTGACGGTGACCAAATGGCGGTTCACGTGCCATTGAGCTTAGAAGCGCAAATGGAAGCGCGCACATTGATGTTGGCTTCAAATAACGTGCTGTCACCAGCAAACGGTGAGCCAATTATTGTACCTTCTCAAGATATTGTGTTGGGTCTTTATTACATGACAAGGGAACGTGTTGCCGCGCGTGGTGAGGGCATGCGTTTTTCCGATGTAAAAGAAGTGCAACGTGCATTTGACCTAGGATTAATTGACATTCATGCCAAAGTGACTGTAAGAATCAAGGAATACGAGTTGGATTTAAACGGTGTTAAAACTGAAAAAATCAGCCGATATGAAACAACAGTTGGTCGCGCGTTATTGTCACAAATCTTGCCAGCTGGCTTGGCTTATAGCAATCTTGATAAGGCATTGAAAAAGAAAGAGATTTCTAAATTAATCAATGCTTCATTCCGAAAAGTTGGGATTCGCGAAACAGTTATTTTCGCTGACAAATTAAAAGATGCTGGCTACTCTTATGCAACTAAAGCAGGGATCTCTATTAGCATCAATGATATGTTGGTGCCTAAAGAAAAAGGTGCTTTAATTGTTGCAGCAGATGCTGAAGTGAAAGAAATTGAGGATCAATACGTATCTGGCTTGGTGACGCAAGGTGAGCGTTACAATAAAGTGGTGGATATTTGGGGTCGGGCCAGTGACAAAGTGGCTGATGCCATGATGAAGCAGCTTAAAGAAGAAGATGTCTTTGGTATAGATGGCAAACAAGTCAAAGACAAAGCGGGTAAAGTCTTACGTCAAGAGTCTTTCAATGCCATCTACATGATGGCGGATTCAGGTGCGCGTGGTTCTGCGGCGCAGATTCGTCAGTTAGCTGGTATGCGCGGCTTGATGGCTAAACCAGATGGCTCGATTATTGAAACACCGATTAAAGCCAATTTCCGTGATGGTTTAAATGTTTTGCAATACTTTATTTCTACACATGGCGCACGTAAGGGCCTGGCTGATACTGCATTGAAAACAGCAAACTCAGGTTACTTAACCCGCCGTTTGGTAGATGTGACGCAAGACTTGGTCGTAACTGAGCATGACTGTGGCACCAGCGACGGTTTGGTGACAAAAGCCTTAGTAAAAGGTGGGGAAGTGATAGAGCCATTGCATGACCGTATATTAGGTCGTACTGCGGCGCTTGATGTCATTAACCCTGAAACTCAGGAAGTGGTTTACCCAGCGGGAACATTACTTACAGAGGATGAAGTTGAGCATATTGATGAATTAGGCATTGATGAAGTGAAAGTGCGTACTGCCCTCACTTGCGATACGCGTTATGGTATCTGTGCAAAATGTTATGGTCGTGACTTAGGTCGCGGTAAATTGATTAGCCAAGGTGAATCAGTTGGTGTAATTGCTGCGCAGTCAATTGGTGAACCAGGCACACAGTTGACGATGCGTACGTTCCACATCGGCGGTGCGGCATCTCGTGCAGCTTCAGTTTCACAAGTTGAAGGTAAGTCTAACGGTGTGTTGAACTTCACTTCTACAATGCGTTATGTAACTAATGCGCGTAACGAGCAAGTGGTTATTTCACGTAATGGTGAGGTGATTATTGCTGATGAAAATGGCCGTGAGCGTGAGCGTCATAAAGTGCCATACGGTGCAACTTTGCAGATTACTGATGGTAAAACAGTTAAAGCGGGTCAAGCGATTGCAACATGGGATCCACATACCCGCCCAATTATTACCGAATACGCAGGTCAAATTAAATTTGAAAACGTGGAAGAAGGTATCACAGTTGCCAAACAAATTGATGATGTAACTGGTTTGTCATCATTGGTCGTGATTGATCCTAAACAACGTGCAGGTCAAACTAAAGGCTTGCGTCCACAAGTGAAGTTGTTGGATAGTAACGGTGTGGAAGTTAAGATTGCTGGTTCGGAGCAGTCAGTCAATACGACATTCCAGTTAGGCTGCATTATTACTGTTAAAGATGGTCAAGAGGTTGGTGTTGGTGAAGTGTTGGCGCGTATTCCACAAGAGTCATCTAAAACGCGTGATATTACAGGTGGTTTGCCGCGTGTTGCTGAGTTATTTGAAGCGCGCTCACCTAAAGATGCGGGTATGTTAGCAGAAACAACTGGTACCATTTCTTTTGGTAAAGACACTAAAGGTAAACAACGCTTAGTGATTACTGATTTGGATGGTGTTGCAAGTGAGTTCTTGATTCCAAAAGATAAGCACGTGACGGCACATGATGGTCAAGTGGTCACTAAAGGTGAAACTATCGTTGATGGTCCAGCAGACCCACAAGATATATTACGCCTACAAGGTCGTGAAGCCCTAGCGCGCTATATTATTGATGAAGTGCAAGACGTGTATCGATTACAAGGCGTGAAGATTAACGATAAACATATTGAAGTGATTGTGCGTCAAATGTTGCGTCGTGTACGCGTGACCGATGCGGGCGATACAAGCTTCATTATGGGTGAGCAGGTTGAACGTGCAGACTTATTGGCTGAGAATGAGGTGGTGATTGCACAAGATAAGCGTCCAGCAAGTTTTGAGTATGTATTACTGGGCATTACAAAAGCTTCACTATCAACCGACTCATTCATTTCTGCAGCATCGTTCCAAGAAACCACACGTGTGCTGACAGAGGCTGCAATTTTAGGTAAACGTGATGATTTACGTGGGTTGAAAGAGAACGTCATCGTTGGCCGATTGATTCCAGCTGGTACAGGTTTGGCATACCATGAAGCACGTAAACGCGCTGCAGTGCCCGCTAACGCATCAGCAGAAGTGGCTGCAGAATCCTTGTTTTCAGACTCGATAGCTGAAACCAGTGAAGATGCTGCAGAAGTTGGTGAAGTGACTGGGGAAATTGCGGCTGAGTAGGTCAAGTGTGAATTTAAGCCTTGACAACTTGCGTGAGGCTAAATAGAATGCTTGGTTTTTTAGAATAGCCTTATTGTAAATGACATTAGGGCTATCTTTTGATTGTAGATATTATTTTATAAAGGTTATAGGCAATGCCAACCATCAATCAGTTAATACGTAAGCCACGCGAGAAAGTGGTAACAAAAAGTAAAGTGCCTGCGCTAGAAGCTTGTCCTCAAAGACGTGGAGTTTGTACGCGTGTATATACTACAACACCAAAAAAACCTAACTCAGCCTTGCGTAAAGTGGCTAAGGTTCGCCTCACAAATGGCTATGAAGTTATTAGCTATATCGGTGGTGAAGGCCATAACCTGCAAGAGCACAGTGTGGTGTTATTGCGTGGCGGTCGTGTTAAGGACTTGCCAGGTGTGCGTTACCATATGGTGCGTGGCAGTCTGGATACGGCTGGTGTTAAGGATCGTAAACAATCGCGTTCTAAATACGGTGCTAAACGCCCTAAAGAGGCTAAAGCTAAGTAATTTAATTTTAAGCGGCTAACCAAATGCCCTGCCATAGAAGTAGCTGGCAAAACATAAATGATAAAAGAGAGTAGATAAACAATGCCAAGACGTAGAGAAGTTCCCAAGCGTAATATTCTTCCAGATCCAAAATTTGGAAGTACAGAAGTGTCAAAATTCGTTAATGTATTAATGACAGGCGGTAAAAAATCTGTTGCAGAACGTATTTTATATGGCGCATTTGATCAAGTCGCAAGCAAAACAAGTAAAGATGCTTTAGAGGTGTTTACATTAGCGCTTCAAAATTTGCGCCCATTGGTTGAGGTTAAAAGTCGCCGTGTAGGTGGTGCAAACTACCAAGTACCTGTTGAAGTGCGTCCTAGTCGTCGTAGTGCTCTAGCAATGCGTTGGTTGCGTGACGCAGCTCGCAAACGTGGCGAAAAGTCAATGGGCTTGCGCTTGGCGGCTGAGTTGGTGGAAGCTTCTGAAGGTCGTGGAGCTGCGATGAAAAAGCGTGAAGAGGTTCACCGTATGGCGGAAGCAAACAAAGCATTCTCACATTTCCGATTTTAAGCAATAGGTGATTTGACCTTAATCAGGCCAAGTCATCTTAAATTAAACTGTTCTTTAAGATTTTTAAGTAAAGGTAATCAACGTGGCTCGTCAAACCCCAATCAATCGCTATCGTAATATTGGTATTTCTGCTCACATTGACGCAGGTAAAACTACGACAACTGAACGTATTTTATTTTACACAGGCGTTAACCATAAAATCGGTGAAGTGCATGATGGTGCTGCAACGATGGACTGGATGGAGCAAGAGCAAGAGCGCGGTATTACCATTACTTCTGCAGCTACTACTTGTTTCTGGAAGGGTATGGCGGGTCAATTTGATCAGCACCGTATCAATATTATTGATACCCCAGGCCACGTAGACTTTACAATCGAAGTGGAGCGTTCAATGCGAGTGCTCGATGGCGCATGTATGGTATACTGTGCAGTGGGTGGTGTGCAGCCTCAATCAGAAACTGTTTGGCGTCAAGCTAACAAATATAAAGTACCTCGTTTAGCGTTCGTTAATAAAATGGACCGCGCTGGTGCTAACTTTTTCAAAGTGTACGATCAAATGCGTGCACGTCTAAAGGCAAATCCTGTCCCACTGCAAGTGCCAATTGGTGCAGAAGATAAATTTGAGGGTGTTGTAGATTTAATCAAAATGAAAGCTATCTATTGGGATGAAGCGTCTCAAGGTATGAAGTTTGATTATCGTGATATTCCATCTGACTTAAAGGCTGATTGTGAAAAATGGCGCTCAAATATGGTGGAAGCGGCAGCAGAGGCTAATGAAGAGTTGATGGATAGATACCTTGAAGAGGGTGAGTTGTCCGAAGCTGATATCCTTTTGGGGTTACGTACTCGTACAATAGCTTCAGAAATCGTGCCCATGATGTGCGGTTCTGCATTCAAAAACAAAGGTGTTCAAGCGATGTTGGATAAGGTGATTGAGTTGATGCCTGCTCCTACAGATATTCCTGACACTAAAGCTGAAGACGGTGATGGTAAAGAAATTCGTTTAAAAGCATCTGATGATGAAAAATTTTCAGCTTTAGCATTCAAAATCATGACTGATCCATTTGTAGGTCAGTTGATTTTCTTCCGAGTTTATTCTGGTGTCGTAAATGCTGGAGATACTGTTTATAATCCAATTAAAGGCAAAAAAGAGCGTATCGGACGAATTGTGCAGATGCATGCGAATACGCGTGAGCCTATCGAAGAGGTTCGTGCAGGTGACATCGCGGCGGCGGTAGGTTTAAAAGAAGCAACAACTGGTGACACATTATGTGCCTTAAATACGGAAATTATCTTAGAGCGCATGGTTTTCCCTGAACCGGTAATTCACGTTGCGGTTGAGCCAAAAACAAAAGCCGACCAAGAGAAAATGGGGATAGCTTTAAACCGTTTAGCCCAAGAAGACCCTTCATTCCGTGTTAAAACAGATGAAGAAACCAATCAAACCATTATTTCAGGTATGGGTGAGCTGCATCTTGAGATTTTAGTTGATCGTATGAAGCGTGAATTTGGTGTCGAAGCTAATGTGGGTGCGCCACAAGTGGCTTATCGTGAAGCGATTAAGAAATCTGTTGAGGTTGAGGGTAAGTTTGTTAAGCAGTCTGGTGGTAAAGGTCAGTATGGTCACGTGTGGTTGAAAATGGAGCCCAACGAGCCGGGTAAAGGGTATGAGTTTATCGACGCGATTAAGGGCGGCACAGTTCCTCGCGAGTTTATCCCAGCAGTGGATAAGGGTTTGCGTGAAACAATACCTGCAGGTATTTTAGCTGGCTTCCCAGTGGTTGATGTTAAGGTTACGTTGTTTGATGGTTCATATCATGACGTGGACTCTAATGAAAACGCTTTCAAAATGGCGGCTTCTATTGGCTTTAAAGATGGTATGCGTAAAGCGGATCCTATCCTGCTCGAGCCAATGATGGCGGTTGAGGTGGAAACACCTGAAGACTACATGGGTGATGTGATGGGTGACTTGTCTTCACGTCGCGGTATGATTCAAGGGATGGATGATAGTGCTTCAGGTAAAATTATTCGCGCTGAAGTGCCATTGGCAGAAATGTTCGGTTACTCAACAGTAGTGCGCTCACTTTCTCAAGGCCGCGCTAGTTACAGTATGGAATTCAAGCACTATACCGAAGCTCCAAGAAATGTAGCTGACGCAATTATCAATAAAAAATAAACAGTTAACTCTAGATTAGATAAGGACTAAAGCAATGGCAAAAGGCAAATTCGAACGGACCAAACCGCACGTTAACGTAGGCACGATTGGCCACGTTGACCACGGCAAGACAACATTAACGGCAGCGATTACGACGGTATTGACTAAAAAATTTGGCGGTGAAGCAAAAGCATACGACCAAATTGATGCAGCACCAGAAGAAAAAGCACGTGGTATTACCATTAATACAGCACACGTAGAGTACGAGACTGCAACACGTCACTACGCACACGTTGACTGTCCAGGTCACGCCGACTACGTTAAAAACATGATTACCGGCGCTGCACAAATGGACGGCGCAATTCTTGTATGTTCAGCCGCTGACGGCCCAATGCCACAAACGCGTGAGCATATCCTATTGGCTCGCCAAGTGGGTGTACCATACATCGTTGTGTTTTTAAATAAAGCCGACATGGTGGACGATAAAGAATTGTTAGAACTCGTTGAAATGGAAGTGCGTGAGTTGCTTAGCAAATACGACTTCCCAGGCGATGACACCCCAATCGTGATTGGCTCAGCCAAACTTGCATTAGAGGGCGACCAATCAGAATACGGTGAACCAGCAATATTCAAATTAGCAGAAGCGCTAGACAGTTACATCCCAATGCCAGAACGCGCAATTGACGGCGCATTCTTGATGCCAGTGGAAGACGTATTCTCAATTTCAGGTCGTGGTACTGTGGTAACAGGCCGTATTGAGCGTGGTATTGTAAAAGTCGGTGATGAGATTGAAATCGTTGGTATCAAACCAACATTAAAAACCACCTGTACTGGTGTTGAAATGTTCCGTAAACTGCTCGACCAAGGTCAAGCAGGCGACAACGTAGGCGTATTGCTACGTGGTACTAAACGTGAAGAAGTTGAACGTGGTCAAGTATTGTCTAAATCTGGCTCAATCAAACCACACACCAAATTCACTGCAGAAATCTACGTGTTAGGTAAAGATGAAGGTGGTCGTCATACACCATTCTTTCAAGGCTACCGTCCACAATTCTATTTCCGTACCACAGACGTAACTGGCGCAGTTGAATTGCCAGCAGGTACAGAAATGGTGATGCCAGGTGATAACGTATCAATAACAGTGACATTGATTGCCCCGATTGCGATGGAAGAAGGTTTACGCTTTGCGATTCGTGAAGGTGGCCGTACTGTGGGTGCTGGTGTGGTGGCTAAAATCATCGAGTAATTTGTAGTTTAATTAAAGCGGCAGACTGAAGTCTGCCGTTTCGCTCTTTAAAGGAAAAAACATGGCTGCTCAAAAAATTCGTATTCGCTTAAAAGCATTTGACTATCGCTTGATTGATCAATCTGCTCAAGAGATTGTTGAAACTGCTAAACGTACTGGTGCTGTGGTAAAAGGTCCTGTGCCATTACCAACACGCATTGAACGTTTTGATATTTTGCGTTCACCACACGTGAACAAAACATCACGTGATCAATTTGAAATTCGTACACACCAACGTTTGATGGATATTGTTGATCCAACCGACAAAACAGTGGATGCTTTGATGAAGTTGGATTTGCCAGCTGGTGTGGATGTAGAGATTAAGTTGTAATTAACTGTTGTAAAAAAATCAGAGGTTCGGTATAATCGCGCCTCTTTCATGGAAGTCGGTCAATTGTAATCGGCTTTTTTAACTAATAAATAAGGAATCGATCATGGGCTTAGGGCTTATTGGTCGCAAGGTCGGTATGACCCGCATCTTTACTGAGGAAGGCGCAAGCATTCCGGTAACGGTGTTAGAGGTTGTACCTAACCGTGTGACACAGATCAAGACTGTCGAGAGCGATGGCTATACAGGCCTTCAAGTTGCTTACGGCGAACGTCGTGCTAGCCGCATCAATAAAGCGCTGACTGGGCATTATGCTAAGTCAGGTTCAGCTGCTGGTGCTGGCATACATGAATTTTCAGTGCCTGGTGAGGTTGTGGCCAATTACACTGCAGGTGCAAATATTACTGTTGATATTTTCCAAGCGGGTCAAATGGTTGACGTGACTGGCACTTCAATGGGTAAGGGCTTTGCGGGTGCAATTAAGCGCCACCATTTCAGTTCAAACCGTGCATCTCACGGTAACTCTCGTTCACATAATGTGCCAGGTTCAATTGGTATGGCGCAAGATCCAGGTAGAGTATTCCCTGGTAAGCGTATGCCAGGCCACTTGGGTGCAGTTAAAGTAACAACCCAAAATTTAGAGGTTGTTCGTGTGGATGTGGAACGTAATCTATTGTTGATTAAAGGTGCAATCCCTGGTTCAAAAGGTGGCGACGTTGTTGTGCGTCCAGCCATTAAAGTGAAGGGGGTTAAATGATGGAGCTCAAATTAGTGGATGTAAATGGTAAGGCTGCTAAGAAGGGTCTAACTGTTTCTGATGATACTTTTGGTCGTGAGTTTAATGAGGCTTTAGTACATCAAGTGGTTGTTGCGTATATGGCAAATGCACGTACTGCAACACGTGCGCAAAAAGGTCGCGACACAGTGGCACATACAACGCATAAACCATATGCGCAAAAAGGTACGGGTAACGCGCGTTCAGGTATGACGTCAAGCCCAATCTGGCGTGGAGGCGGACGCGCATTTCCAAACTCACCTAACGAAAATTTCAGCCATAAAGTAAACCGTAAGGCTTATCGTGCTGGTATGCAAACAATTCTTTCTGAATTGGTTAGACAGGATCGTTTGAGCGTTGTTGAAGAGTTTGCTGTAACTACCCCAAAAACCAAAGCGCTTGCTGAAAAAATTAAGGGTATGGGTTACACAGAGGGTGTTTTGGTGTTAACTGATAGCTTTAATGAAAATTTATACTTATCTTCACGCAATCTAACAAATGTAATGGTGGTTGAGGCGCAGTTCGCTGATCCTGTTAGTTTGGTGCGTTTTCCAAACGTTGTGGCGACAGCTGCTGCCGTGAAAAAACTTGAGGAGATGTTGGCATGATTACCGCGGCGACTAAAACTCAAGATCGCTTGTTGCAAGTAATATTGGCTCCTCAAATTACGGAGAAAGCCACTTATATTGCAGATAAGCATCAACAAATTGCATTTATTGTGCGTACAGATGCAACCAAACCAGAAATTAAAGCTGCTGTTGAGCTTATTTTTAAAGTTGAGGTTGATAAAGTGGCAACAATCAATGTGGGTGGAAAAACTAAGCGCGCTGGCAGAACTATGGGCAAGCGTAATGACTGGAAAAAAGCGATTGTTTGCTTGAAACCAGGTCAAGAAATTAACTTCGCAGCGGCTGAATAAGGAGAGATGAGATGGCATTAGTTAAAGTCAAGCCAACGTCCCCGGGTCGTCGTGGTGTATTGAAGGTGGTAACGCCTGATCTTTACAAGGGTAAGCCACACGCACCGCTGTTGGAAAGTCAGAGCAAAAATGCTGGCCGTAATAATAACGGTCATATTACAACCCGTCATCAAGGCGGTGGTCATAAGCAGCATTATCGATTGATAGATTTCCGTCGTAATAAAACGGGAATTCCTGCTAAGGTAGAGCATATTGAGTACGATCCTAATCGTACTGCACATATAGCGTTACTTTGCTATGCGGACGGTGAGCGTCGTTACATTATTGCACCACGTGGTGTCTCTGCAGGTATGGAATTGTTAAGTGGTTCCGAAGCGCCAATTAAAGTTGGCAACGCGATGCCGCTGCGTAATATTCCTGTTGGTAGCACGATTCACTGCATAGAACTGCAACCTGGTAAAGGTGCACAAATTGCTCGTTCAGCTGGCACATCAGTTCAGTTGCTAGCGCGTGAAGGTGCTTATGCGCAGTTACGTTTGCGCTCCGGTGAAGTTCGTCGCGTACATGTTGATTGCATGGCTACCTTAGGTGAAGTGGGTAACGAAGAGCATTCACTGCGTTCAATTGGTAAAGCTGGTGCTATGCGTTGGCGCGGTGTTCGTCCAACTGTGCGTGGTGTAGTAATGAACCCGGTTGATCACCCGCACGGTGGTGGTGAGGGTCGTACAGCTGCTGGTATGAACCCAGTAAGTCCATGGGGTGTTAAAACTAAAGGTTATCGTACTCGTAGTAGTAAACGTACAGATAATATGCGTATTAGTCGTCGTCCGAGAGGCGTAAGGTAATTTATGGCACGTTCACTTAAAAAAGGTCCATTTATTGATGGTCATTTGGCGAAAAAAGTAGAAGTTGCAGCTGCAGCACGCGATCGCAAACCAATTAAAACTTGGTCACGTCGTTCTACAATATTCCCGGATTTTATCGGTCTTACTATTGCAATTCACAATGGTAAGCAACACATTCCAGTGTTGATTTCTGAAAACATGGTTGGTCACAAGCTAGGTGAATTTGCGCTAACGCGTACATTCAAAGGTCATGCGGCTGACAAAAAAGCTAAGAAGTAGGGGTTGAACATGCAAGTATCTGCAATTTTAAAAGGTGTTCATCTTTCTCCGCAAAAAGCTAGATTGGTGGCAGACCTTGTTCGTGGCAAGAAAGTGGATCACGCACTTAATATTTTAAATTTCACGCCTAAAAAAGGCGCTGAGATTATTAAGAAAGTAGTTGAATCTGCGATTGCTAATGCTGAACACAATAATGGTGCCGATATTGATGAGTTGAAGGTGTCTTCAATTTATGTTGATAAAGGTATTGTGCTTAAACGTATTCGTCCGCGGGCAAAAGGTCGTGCGGGTCGTATTACTAAACCAACTTGCCACATTCATGTGACAGTAAGCGATTCAAGGGCTTAATATGGGACAAAAAATACATCCAATCGGCTTCCGCTTGAGTGTCCAAAAAAATTGGGCCTCACGCTGGTATGCCAATAGTAAAAACTTTCCTGCAATGTTGCAGGGTGACATTAAAGTGCGCGAATTTTTAAATAAAAAATTAGCTGCCGCAGCTGTTAGTAGGATATTAATTGAGCGTCCTGCTAAGAACGCTAAAATTACTATCTACAGTGCGCGCCCAGGTGTTGTCATTGGAAAAAAGGGCGAAGATATTGAGTCTTTACGGTCAACTTTGCAAGGTTTAATGGGCGTACCAGTTCATTTAAATATTGAAGAGGTTCGTAAGCCTGAAATTGATGCAACATTGATTGCGCAATCAATCGCGCAGCAATTAGAAAAACGTGTGATGTTTCGTCGTGCGATGAAGCGTGCGATGCAAAATGCAATGCGTTTAGGTGCTCAAGGTATTAAAATCATGAGTTCAGGTCGCTTGAATGGTATAGAAATTGCGCGTACGGAATGGTATCGCGAAGGTCGTGTGCCGCTTCATACATTGCGTGCTGATATTGACTACGGCGTGGCTGAAGCCTCAACTACCTATGGCATCATTGGTATCAAAGTGTGGGTATTTAAAGGGGAAATATTCCCTGCAAATGTTCAGGCGCCTATTGGTGCAATTACTGCACCAGTTGCACCTGCTACTGAGCCAGAGAAAAAAGTAAGAAAGCCGAGGGCTAAAGATGCTACAACCGTCTAGACAAAAATATCGTAAGATGCAAAAAGGCCGTAATAAAGGCATTGCAACTACGGGTAATAAAGTAAGTTTTGGTGATTTTGGTTTGAAAGCAGTAGGCCGTGGCCGTTTAACTGCACGTCAAATTGAAGCTGCGCGTCGCGTTATGACACGTCACATTAAACGTGGTGGTCGTGTATGGATTCGCATTTTCCCAGATCAGCCAATTTCTAAAAAACCTGCTGAAGTGCGTATGGGTAACGGTAAAGGTAGTACAGAGTACTACGTAGCTCAAATCCAACCAGGTAAAATGTTATACGAGATGGACGGCGTGAGCGAAGAGCTCGCACGTGAAGCGTTCCGTTTGGCAGCTGCTAAGTTGCCAATTGAAACGACATTCATGACTCGTCAAATCGGCAGTTAAGGAAGGTACGCTAATATGAAAGCAACCGATTTAAGAGCAAAAAGCGTTGAAGAGCTAAATGCAGAATTGATTGAATTGCGTCGTGCGCAATTTTCACTTCGTATGCAAGTTGCAACTCAGCAATTATCTAAAGTAGATCAGCTAGGTAAAGTACGCAAAGATGTAGCGCGCGTTAAGCTTGTATTGGCTGAGAAAGCGAAGCAGGCGTAATGATGACTGAAACGACAAAAGTAGTACGCAGCTTAACTGGCCGCGTTGTTAGCGACAAAATGGACAAAACTGTTACAGTTTTGGTTGAACGTAAAGTTAAACATCCATTGATTGGTAAAGTTGTTCGCCAATCTAAAAAGTTTCATGCACATGATGAAACTAACAGCTGTAAAGAAGGTGACGTAGTAACGATCGTTGAAAGCCGTCCACTTTCAAAAACAAAAACCTGGGTAGTTAAAGCTGCTTAAGTAAAAAAGTCGTAGTTACGTAATTATTAGCAATAATGATTGCGTAACTATGCAATGCAAGTTATAATGTTTGGCTATTTAGGCGAGCCATAAGCTCTCGCCCCAATACTGACCGGGTCTATCGGCCGTGTTAATTGAAAGTTAGTCTTTTGATTAAAAATGGCTGGTGTTGGTTTAACGGATTAAGTTGGAGATTATTCTCATGATTCAAATGCAATCTCGGCTAGAAGTTGCCGATAACACCGGTGCGCGCTCTGTGCAATGCATCAAGGTGTTAGGTGGCTCTAAGCGTCGTTACGCTGGAATTGGCGACATCATTAAGGTGAGCATCAAAGATGCTGCGCCACGTGGTCGCGTTAAAAAAGGCGAAGTTTACAGCGCGGTAGTTGTGCGTACTGCTAAAGGTGTTCGTCGCCCAGACGGTTCTTTGGTTAAGTTCGATGGCAATGCTGCGGTACTGTTAAATAATAAGCTAGAACCGATTGGTACCCGTATTTTCGGCCCAGTAACACGTGAATTACGTACAGAAAAATTCATGAAAATCGTTTCATTAGCGCCAGAAGTGTTGTAGGAGCTCACATGAACAAAATTCGTAAGGGTGATCAAGTCATCTTAAATACAGGTAAAGACAAAGGTAAGCAAGGTACGGTAATTAGTATTCTTGAATCTGGTCATGTTATTGTTGAAGGTCTTAACATCGTTAAGAAGCATGCAAAAGCTAACCCGATGAAAGGTATTGCTGGCGGTATTATTGCAAAAGAAATGCCGATTGACATTTCTAACGTTGCTTTATTTAACAGTGCGACCCAAAAAGGTGATCGCGTAGGCTTCAAAACATTGGATGATGGTCGCAAAATTCGCGTATTCAAATCTAATGATGAAGCAGTGGACGCATAGGAAGAATTATGGCGCGTTTAAAAGACTTTTATAAAGACTCTGTTGTTAAATCAATGACTGAGCAATTTGGCTACACTTCAGTAATGCAGGTGCCTCGTATTGAAAAAATCACTCTAAACATGGGTGTTGGCGAAGCTGTTGCAGATAAAAAAGTGATGGAGCATGCTGTTGGCGATATGGAAAAAATTGCTGGTCAAAAAGCAATTGTAACTAAAGCTAAAAAATCAGTGGCTGCATTTAAAATCCGTGATGATTATCCAGTTGGTTGTAAAGTAACTCTACGTCGTGAACGTATGTATGAGTTCTTGGATCGTTTGGTAACTGTTGCTATTCCACGTATTCGTGACTTCCGCGGTATCTCTGCAAAGTCATTTGATGGTCGTGGTAACTACAACATGGGTATCAAAGAGCAAATCATTTTCCCTGAAATTGAATACGATAAAATCGATGCAATCCGTGGGATGAATATCACTATCACTACTACTGCGAAAACAGATGAAGAAGCAAAAGCTTTGCTTGCTGCGTTTAGTTTTCCTTTCAGGGGTTAAGACATGGCTAAAACCTGTATGACAGAACGCGAAATCAAACGTCGCGCAACTGTAGAGAAATTCGCAGCAAAACGTGCTGCACTTGAAGCTGCAATGAATGATGTTAATGCAACGGCTGAAAGTCGTCGTGAAGCTCGCTTGAAATTCCAAGCGCTTCCACGCAACGCTAGTCCAGTTCGTTTGCGTAACCGTTGTGCTTTAACTGGTCGCCCACGTGGTGTGTTTAGTAAATTCGGTATTGGGCGTAGTAAATTACGCGATTTAATGATGAGTGGCCAAGTGCCAGGCGTCACTAAAGCCAGCTGGTAATAGGAGAAATAACAATGAGTATGAGTGATCCGATTGCCGACATGTTGACGCGTATTCGTAATGCGCAAATGGTCAACAAAGCGGTTGTTGCTATGCCTTCATCAAATGTTAAGTCTGCTATCGCTAGCGTTCTTAAAGATGAAGGTTACATTGAAGATTTTGCTGTGCAAAAAGAAGGTAATAAAGCAACTTTGAATATTAGTCTTAAATATTATGCTGGGCGTCCAGTAATTGAGCGTATTCAGCGTGTAAGTAAGCCTGGTTTGCGCGTTTACAAAGGCTCTCAAGAGATTCCTAAGGTAATGAATGGTCTTGGTGTGACAATAATGTCTACATCCAAGGGTGTAATGACAGATCGTAAAGCTCAAGCTGCCGGTATCGGTGGTGAAGTGCTCTGCGTGGTGGCTTAAGGAGAAGCAAATGTCACGTGTTGCTAAAAATCCTGTCGCTATTCCAGCAAAAGTTGAAGTGGTATTAAGTGCCAATTCAATTAATGTAAGTGGTCCGTTAGGTAAATTATTTCACCCGCTAACAGATGCGGTTGTGCTTAAACGCGAAGGCGAAACAATTACGTTTCAAGCTGCTAGCGATGCACAACACTCACGCGCTATGTCTGGTACATTGCGTGCGTTAGTGGCAAATATGGTTAAAGGTGTATCAGAAGGCTTTACTCGCAAATTGACACTAGTTGGTGTTGGTTACAAGGCTGCTGCACAAGGTGCTGTATTAAACTTAGAATTAGGTTATTCACATCCAATCAATCACAAGATGCCTGCTGGCGTGACTGTGACAACTGCTACACCAACAGAAATTTTGTTGACTGGTGTTGATAAGCAAGTGATTGGCCAAGTTGCTGCACAGATTCGTGCTTACCGTGCTCCAGAGCCATATAAAGGTAAAGGTGTTCGTTACGCTGATGAAGTTGTTGCAATTAAAGAAACCAAGAAGAAATAAGGCTTAAAAAATGAACAACGTAAATAATCGCTTGCGTCGTGCACGTAAAACCCGTGCCAAAATTGCAGAGCTAAAAGTTACACGTCTA
>Ga0209097_10000199_pt1 | contig 67258 bp, 46 predicted proteins | sample AD_UKC052_MetaG_FD_184419 | JGI IMG/M metagenome (GOLD analysis project Ga0209097, IMG submission 184419) | Active sludge microbial communities of municipal wastewater-treating anaerobic digesters from USA - AD_UKC052_MetaG (SPAdes) (version 2) | ecosystem: Engineered > Bioreactor > Anaerobic >... | reverse complement strand
AAGTGACGGATGCTGGCGGGATGACGGATGAGACGTCAGTGGTGGTCAGCGTGAGTGCGAACAATGACGGGCCGTCAGCGGGCGGGCCGTACAGCGGGACCACAACAGAAACTGCGCCGGTGACCGGAACGGTCAATGGGACAGACCCAGACCTGGGAGATGTGCTGAGCTACAGCATCGGGAGCACACCCGGGTACGGCACGGCCAGCGTGAATGCTGGAAGCGGTGTATGGACATATGAACCGGTGAACCGGAATGCGACGTATGTGGTGACGTTCACGGTGGATGTGACGGATCTGGCGCTGAATGTAGCGGCTGGAGTGGTCACAGTGACAGTGAACGCAGTGAGCGAAGCGCCGGTGATCGGCGGGCCGTACAGCGGGAGCACGACGGAAGACGCCGCGACGACCGGGACGGTGACGGCCAGTGATCCGGAAGGCGGCGTGCTGAGCTATGCCGTGGTGGATCAGCCGGCAGCCGGATATGGAACGGGGAGCGTGGACGCCAATACGGGCGTGTGGACATACCAGCCGGTGAACCGGACGACGAGCTATGTGGCGACGTTCACGGTGAAGGCGACGGACGAAGACGGCCTGGCGAGCACGACGAGCGTGAGCGTGACGGTGACGGCGGACAATGACGGGCCGTCAGCAGGCGGGCCGTACAGCGGGAGCACGACGGAGACGGCGGCCACCACCGGCACAGTTGTGGGGACGGATCCGGATGTGAACGACAGCCTGAGCTACGGGATCCTGAGCCAGCCTGGAACGGGCTTTGGAACGGCGAGCATCAATGCAGGGACGGGTGTGTGGACGTACCAGCCGGTGAACCGGACGCTGAGCTATGCGGCGACCTTTGTGGTGCGGGTGACGGACGGCGGGAGCAATACGGCCACGGCAGAGGTTGTGGTGAGCGTGACAGCCACCAACCAGACCCCCAATGCTGGGCCAGATGTACACCCGAGCACCAATGAGGACACGCCTGCAACGGGAACTGTGGCTGCCACGGATGCGGACTGGGATGCTGCCCTGACCTATTCTATCAGCGTGCAGCCCCCGGTTGATTATGGGACAGCGAGTATTAACAATGGAGGCGTCTGGACCTATACACCTGCGAACAAAACCTCCAGCTATCTGGCTTCATTCACAGTCAATGTCACCGATGGTTATGCCAGCGATACGATGATTGTCTTCATGACAGTGATTGCAGATAATGATGCACCCGTCAACCCGGTGATCAGCCCTGCAAGCCCAACCACAGATGAATTCACAACACTCAATGGATCCATAACGGCATCTGATCCAGAAAATCAGCCGCTGGTTTACAGTGTTCATAATCAGCCGCCAGCTGGATTCGGTACTGCGACCATTAATCCCATTTCTGGTGCGTGGAGTTATACACCCAGCAACAGAATATCAACCTATACAGCTACCTTCACAGTCATGATTACGGATGGGGTGAAGTACATTACCACACCAGTTACCATCACTGTGAACGCCTCTAATCAGGCGCCGGCTGCTGGTGGACCATATTCTGGCAGCACAAACGAGTATGCCACAACAACTGGCTCAATTACTGCGACGGATCCGGACCTTGGCGACAGCTTGGTTTACGCCATTGGGAACCAGCCTGCAGCAGGGTATGGAACAGCTTCTGTCACGCCTTCCGGAACCTGGACTTTTGTACCAGATAACCGTAATGGTCTCTACATATCGTCCTTCACGGTTGTTGTGACAGATCTTGCCAATAACACTGCCTCTGCTTTAGTGATCGTCACTGTTACAGCAGACAGCGAATTGCCGGTGATTTCTGGCAGTTACATACACAACATTTCGGAATTCCAGACTGCCACAGGAACGATTTCAGCCTCTGATCCCGAAGGGACAGCAGTCACCTATACCATTCAGACTGGCAGTGGTCCTGTTATTGGCACAGCCACGATTGGCATGACAACAGGTTACTATCAATACTTACCAGAAAACCGGATGTCCAGTTACAGTGTATCCTTCACTGTGATTGTCACCGACGGAGATGGGCTTACCAGTTCAACACCGGTCACAATCAATGTCTCTGCAAACAATAATCCCCCGGTGGCCAGCGGCACCATTGATGTCGCAACGGATGAAAACACGCCCATCACTGGAACAATCAGCGCCAGCGACCCTGACTTTGGTGATACGATTGGCTTCTCCATGTTAACCTCTCCGGCGGCTGGATATGGTACTGCCAGCGTTGATCCAATTTCAGGTATCTGGTCGTACATGCCAGCAAACCGGACAGCAACTTACACGGCTACCTTTGTGGTCAAAACCACAGATTCAGGCGGCAACTTTGCCACTTCACAGGTGAACGTGACCGTCACCACTATAAACGACCCGCCTGTGGTAACCACGCCATACAATCGGTCTACAGATGAAGATACTGCCATCACTGGTACCATCGCTGCAAGCGATCCTGAAGGCGTCATCCTAACCTACTCGGTGACCAGTTCTCCTGCAACCGGTTATGGCACGGCAACTGTGAACAGCAGCGGTGAATGGGCGTATTCGCCATCGAACCGGATGGCGACTTACACCACCAGCTTTGTTGTGACGGTATCTGATGGGGTGACTCCGGTGACTTCGACAGTTATCGTTGACGTTGACGCCAATAATGATGCACCCACAGTTGGTGGACCTTACTCGGCCAGCACACCTGAAACATCCCCAGTTACGGGTACAATTTCCGCAAATGATATAGATCTTGGCGACAGCCTGGTCTATAGCATTGCAGCCCAACCTCTGACCGGGTTTGGAACAGCTTCCATTGATGCTTCAGGCATGTGGACATATGTTCCGGTTAACCACAACACCACCTACACAGCAACCTTTGTGGTGGGTGTGACAGATCAGGCCAGCAATCAATCCACAACCAGTGTGGTTGTAACTGTCAATGCCGTCAGCGAACCGCCGGTTATTACAGGCAGCCCGTACTCCGCTTCGACGAATGAAACCACGCCAATTACAGGCACAATCACAGCCACAGACCCTGAGGAGCAGGCTCTGGCTTATGCCATTCAGAGTCAGGTTCCTTCTGGTTATGGAACGGCCAGTGTGCATGGACTTACGGGTGTGTGGACTTACACACCAGCAAACCGGACTGTTGATTATGTGACATCCTTCACAGTGACTGTGACCGACCCGGACGGCATGGTGGCGACTGCAACAGTTAATATCAATGTCACAGCCACAAATCAAACTCCCAACGCTGGCGGACCCTATGCTGGAACCACAAATGAAATGAGTTCCACCACAGGAACGATAGGCGCCACAGATGCCGATGTGAATGATACGCTGGCCTACACGGTCATTTCACAACCCACAGCCGGGTATGGATCTGCATCCATCCAATCAGGCACAGGTATCTGGACCTACATCCCTGTCAACCGCAATGCATCATATACAGCCACTTTTGTGGTTCGGGTATCAGATCTTGCGCTGGCATCCTCCACTGCCCAAGTGGTGATTACCGTCAGTGGCGACAATGATGCCCCCACCTATGATCAGCCGCTGGTGAACCAGATGGTGGAGGCGGACTCGGCACTTACATACACCTTCTCAGCCAATACCTTCAGTGATATTGACTATGCTGATGCTCTCAGCTACAGCGCAACTGTCACAACAGGGTTATGGCCCGCCTGGTTAACCTTCGATGGCAACACCAGAACCTTCACCGGAACACCGACGAATGCAGATGAAGGAACCATCACTATCAGGGTCACAGCGACCGATCTGTTGGGTTCCACGGCAAACGGACTGTTCAACATCGTGGTGAAACCATTCAACCACATTCCGGTTGTCAGCAATGCCATTCCAGATCAGATTGCGACAGAAGATGCCGCTTTCACCTTTGCCTTTGCCACCGACACTTTTGATGCAGCTGATGATGGACAATCCCTCAGTTATGTGGCGAGAAAATCTGATGGTAGTTCGCTGCCTGCCTGGCTTTCGTTCAACGGCATCAGCAGAACCTTCTCAGGCACGCCGGCCAATGGCGATGTTGGCACGGTCAGTATCAGTGTTGTGGCCACAGATGATGGATTCCCGAACAAATCAGCCACTGACACATTTATGGTGACGGTCCTCAACACCAATGATGCTCCTACTGTTGCCAACATCATATCTGACCAGGCTGCCGTTGAGGATACAGTATTCAACTATCAGTTCCCCAGCAACACCTTCTTCGATATGGATCTGGGCGACAGCCTGACCTATTCAGCCGTCATGCAATATCAAGGCACAGCCTGGCTGACTTTCTCATCGGCAACCCGCAGCTTCTCTGGCACACCGACCAACAGTGATGTGGGCAACCAGAGCACGACTGTTACGGTGAGAGCAACGGATTTGAGCGGTGCATGGGTTGAAACGACATTCCATATCAATGTAACCAATGTCAATGACGCGCCAACCATCATCAGCACGCCAGTAACAACTGCAACAGAAGACTCTGTGTACACGTATCTGGTTGTTGCTCAAGATATCGACCCCGGAGTCAACATATTAACCATTAATGCCATTTCGAAGCCTGCCTGGTTAACATTGTATGACAATGGAAATGGAACAGCAACTTTGACCGGAACGCCTTTAAATGGGGATGTGGGAACCGTGAATGTATTGCTGAGTGTCAGCGATCAATTTAATGCGGCAACCACCCAGTCCTTTGCGATCACGGTGATTAATTCCAATGATGCGCCAACCGTGGTTCAACCTATTCCAGACCAATATGGAAATGATGGGACAGCCTTCAACTTCACCTTCGACCTGGCTACTTTCAACGATGTGGATGCCACCAATACATTGATATATACTGCCACACAACCCGGCGGGGTTCCGTTACCATCATGGCTGACAACTTACCCCAATGGCACCACCGCTCGCACGTTCAGCGGTACACCAGGGCCTGGTGATGTCGGTTCGTTCACGGTTGTCGTCACAGCAAGTGACACTTTTGGCGGGACAGCATCAACGACATTCGTGATCTGGATTGATGTGGATGTCAACGAAACGCCCGTCAACCACATTCCCGGAGCGATGACAACGCTTGAAGATACAAATGTCACTTTTGCAGCTACATCTGCCAATGCGGTCTGGATCAGTGATGATGCCGGCACCAATCCGGTCAAGGTGACTTTGATAGGCTCAAATGGCACTGTCAGTTTGAGCGGAACAACCGGATTGGATTTCTCGTGTAGCGGTTGCAAGGGTGATGGCACAAATGATGTTGAAATGACCTTCACCGGTTCCATCAGCAATATCAACTCAATGATGGATGGAATGGCCTTTACACCCCTGCAGGACTACAATGGATTGGGCGTTATCCAATTGACCACCAATGACCAAGGCTTTATCGGAGTGGGTGGGCCAAAAGCAGCGACCAGCTACATTTCGGTAAATGTTACTCCGGTCAATGACCCACCCAGTTTCACGAAAGGTATTGATCCAACTGCCACAGAGGATGGCGGACAGGTGACTTTAGCGAATTGGGCAACCAATATCAAGAAGGGCCCACAATCCCTGAGCAATGAAGATGCACAAATCGTCACTTTTGATGTCGTTGGGAATACCAACCCCGGTTTGTTCCAGGTGAGTCCGCAGATTTCCTCAACAGGCACATTGACCTTCACTCCGAAGCCAAACATGACAGGATTGGCAATGATCTCAGTGGTGCTTAAGGATAATGGCGGTACGGCAAACGGCGGACAGGATACTTCTCCTGTGCAAACCTTCCAGATCCGGATTATCCTTGGTCAGCAGCCGCCGATTGCTGTTAATGATACGGCAGCTACCACACAAGATGTACCGATCACCATTCCTGTTATGGACAATGATAGTGATCCTAATGGCGATACACTGTCATTCCTGGCCCTGACGGTGCCGGCACATGGATCTGTCACCTATGATTCGGGTTCCACATTACGCTACACGCCAGCAGCTTACTACATTGGCACCGACTCATTCCTCTACACCATCTCGGATGGACATGGAAATATCAGTGTTGCCACGGTTTCACTCACCATCTCTGCTCCGGAGATTGAGGTGGGGCCAACTGGTGGAACGTTGACCTATGTTGATCCTTTGGGCAATCCAACTACGGTCACAGTACCAGTGAGTGCTTTGGAGGAGACCATCACGTTGCGGTATACGGCCCTGGCTAATCCTTCAAAACCTCATTATGGCTACAAGTATGGCGGGACCGCGTTCAAACTTGAGGTGTTCAAGAATGGCATCCTGCAACCAGGTTACCAATTCAATCAGCCCTTGATTCTCCAGATGGGTTATGACGACATAGAGTTAACTGGTCTGGTTGAGGCGACATTGAGGCTGTTCTACCTCAATTCAGGCGGCAACTGGATTGATGCGGCCACCACCTGCACGCCATCGGCATGTCTCTATGAGAAGGATCTGGATAACAACCTGATTACCATCGGGGTTCAGCATCTGACAGAATTTGCTCTATTTGGTGTTCCCATTTACCAAATATTCCTGCCCTTCATCAGTACTGATCAATGATGTGACGAAGTAATCGCAAGAAACAACAAAGCCGGGTGGCCGTTCAAACGCCACCCGGTTTTGTTGCAGGATTACTCTTCAGGTTTTCAGAAGTATGGGGAGTTCTGAGAGAAGACGATGTAATTCAGAGGATAATTCATCAGCTGCGGCCAGGGATTTATCCAAATCTGCCAACACAGAATCTTTTCCCAATTCGTCACACAGCCCTGCCAAACGCTCGGCGCCAAAGGCAGAAGCGGCATTCTTTAACCCCGATGCAGCTTTCCGTGCATCCGCAGGGATTTGGGTATGGATGGCGCGAGTCAATTTCTCAACAAGCTGAGGGCCTTCGACTTCAAAGGCAGCGATGAGGTCCGGCATGATTTCCGCAGGGTCATCACCGATATTCTGCCAATAGGCAGAATATCGTGATAAATTAATCGCAGGTGCTGAAGAAAGGCTGAATTCAGGAGTATCCTGGGTAGAATCCGCAGGCAATGGGGGGGCATTTGCTGAAAGGAAATCGATACAGTTCTGAATCGCTTTAATCAATTGTGGAATCCGGATCGGTTTGCTGACATAGTCGTTCATTCCTGCTGCCAGGTAGGATTCGCGGTCGCCTTCCATAGCGTTGGCGGTCATAGCAATGATATAAGGTTGACTTGCTGCTGCCAGGGTTTCACGAATGTGCTTTGTGGCTTCCACGCCATCCATTTCAGGCATCTGAATGTCCATAAAAATGAGATCATAAGCCTGTCTTTGGACAGATTGGATGGCTTCAAAGCCATTTGATGCGATATCAATGCGGTAACCCAGGCGGTCGAGCATTAATGTGGCTACTTTTTGGTTAACCAGGTTGTCTTCCGTCAATAAAATGTGCAAGGGATGCTTTTCTCCCAGTTTGACTTGTTCTTCGTGAGACCTTTTTTGAGACAGATTTTTTTCTTTCTCAAGTTTCTCCAGGAATTGGTCTGGTTTGAAGGGCTTGGTCAGAATTTGATCCTGGGGGATTTCACCTGGGAGGTTTGCCCCGAGAGGAGAAAGAATGAAAATACGGTCAGAAGGTATGTGGTGGGAGAATTGACTAACCATTTGCTGAACAGGACGGCGAATGCCTGAATCAATCAATGCCAGATCCATTGGTTGGGCGCTGCAATGCAAAAGCGCCTTATCCACATCTGAAAACGGGATACTCAGAATTCCTTTTGCCCTTACCATTGAGGCGATGCTGGCTTGAACGACGCGGTTGGGATGAAGGATGAGCGCTCTTTTTTGCGGAAGGGTAACTTCAGCTGATACAGCAGGAGGAGCGGCCAGGGGGACACGGATGACGACATGGAAATTGGACCCTTTTTCTGGTTTGCTTTTAACCCAAATGGTCCCACCCATCATTTCAGCCAGACGTTTTGAGATAGCCAGCCCCAGGCCGGTGCCGCCATATTTTCTCGTGGTTGACGCATCAACCTGGCTGAAGGATTGAAACAAACGATTTATCCGGTCTGGGGGGATGCCTATTCCGGTATCGCGCACAATGATATGATATTCATAAAGCTCGGAAATGGGTACCGGCTTGCAATGAACCTGGATATAGATCTCACCCTGACTGGTAAACTTTACCGCATTGCTCAAAAGGTTGACAATGATTTGCCTCAGCCGGGTGACATCTCCAATAATATATTCTGGAACAGAACCATGAAGAAAATAACATAATTCAAGCCCTTTTTCTGATGCCTTTGGCGCCAACAGATCAAGGGCAGTTTCGAGACACTCAAATAGAGAGAATGGCTGGGTTTCCAGGTCCATTTTCCCAGCCTCAATTTTTGAGAAATCGAGAATGTCATTGATGATGGAGAGGAGTGTTTCACCACTGACGCGAATTGTTTCGATGAGATCCTGCTGCTTGGGGTTCAGGTTTGCATCCAGAAGCAGGCTGGTCAATCCGATAATGGCATTAAGAGGGGTGCGGATTTCATGGCTCATACTGGCCAGGAAAGCCGATTTGGCCAGATTTGCCTGTTCAGCAAGGACAGCCATATCTTGAGCCTTTTTGGCAGCCTGTTTGGCTTCTTCATTGGCGGTGAAAAGAGATTGTTCGATCCGTTTCCGGTTGGTGATATCCTGAATAATGCCGACCACAGCGGATAACTGGCCATCGGGTGAAAACAAAGGGCGAACAGTACCCTGAACAAAACACTCTGTGCCATCTGGGCGGATGATCCGGTAATCAGAATTCAGACTGGATTGGAAGTCGATGGCCATACTCCACATATCCTTAACCATCTCTTGATCTTCAGGATGGACAAAATGCCAGAATTCCAGATGGCTGATATCCTCTTCAGGGGCAATCCCTAGAATAGAAGATGCTGTTTTGGACCAATTGATCAGGTTTGTCAGAGGGTTGAATTCATAACTGCAAATATTCGCAATGGATTGCGCTTCAGATAGAGCGTTTTTGCTATCTTCCAATGCCCGGTCAGTGGAAATTTTTTCCGATACATCCCTCAACACAACCAGTAAGTCATGATTATGGGAATTTTGGATGGCGGAGATGGTGATTTCAGCAGGGAAAGTTTCACCAGATGAGCGCACACAGGTTGTTCGACCATTGATTTTTGCTGGCAATGATGGAGATTGGGCTTGATGAAAGAGGGAAATCAGAGAATCGCAGGAGGATTGGGCAACAAGAGATAGAAAAGAACTCTTCAGGACCTGGTCCTGACTGAGGCCGAAGATGTTCTCAGCGGCAGGAGAGAATTGCTGGATAAGGTGATTTCCCCCAACGACGATGATGGCATCGGAGGAGGCACTGAAAATGGCCTGTATGAGAGAATCATGTTGAGGGGAGGTTGAAAAGGAAATTTTTTCTTCCGGATCTTCTGACATCTTGTGAGCCTGCTCCTTAATCAACCGGTAAAAATTTTGGATTGAAAGTGATTATAAATGGATTTTGAAAAAAAAGCGAATATTCCCTTTGACCCAAATAAAAGATTCATCCCTGCTGAAGGGCTATTCTGACGGCTCCAAGCGCCGGCTCTTCGACCAGGGATAAAGGCGAGAGCTCTAAGCCCATTTTCAGGCATTCGTTCAGAGTGATTCGCTGGAGGGCTGGATAGCGCGTGAGGACACCGCCGCCAAAAGCACAGGGGGTGGTTGATCCAAAATTCAGCTTTCTCGTTACGGAGAGTACCATACGGGCAAGCTCCTGACCTGCAGCAGACTCAATCGCCAAGGCAATGGAATCACCTTGTTCTGCGGCAGATTGAACCAAACGAGCCAGACGGGCAATTTCAGAACGTTCAAAATTTGGGCCATAAATATAGGGAATCAATTGACTTGAATTTTCCAGTTTCCAGAAATTTAGCACCAACTCCAACAAAAGGGTGCCGGGGCCGCGATCATCAACAGATTTTGTTATCGCCTGCAAGGCCTGGATGCCCATCCAGTAACCGCTGCCTTCATCGCCAGCCAGATATCCCCATCCTCCTGACCGAGCGTTTTTGCCGTCAGGTGAAATTCCGACCGCTAATGACCCAGTTCCAGAAATTAAACCGCAACCCCATTCATCGGGGGTGCCGGCACTGATCAAAATCTGACCATCATTGACACAGATGATCCGGGAAGCAATCTGATATTTTCGCGCCCAGGTTTCCAGCCAGGATCGATCTGCCGGGCGATCTGCACCAGCCATACCCAAACAGATAGATCTCACCGGCTGGTATGGGATATTGGCCTGCTGGAATGCCTTATGGATTGAATCATTAAGGGATATTTCCGCCAGCTGGTCGCCAACACGATTGTGATTTGAAGGACCTGAAACCCCTTTGCCCAACACCTTGCCCTTGTCATCTGCCAGGAAAGCCCTGGTATGCGAACCGCCGCCATCAATGCCAATGACCAGACTGCTTTGATCAATCATGCGGCGTAATCACCTTTCGGATATGTCCATTTTCCTGGTCAAGTTTTTCGATGGCTTCCTGATAAGAACAGGATAATGAGGCCATGACAATGGCAGGTTTGACCTGCCAGCTGGCCTTGACAAGGTATTTTTCTGCTTCTTCCAAAGAGACGTGGCAAATTTGTTGTACGATACGGGCTGCCCGGATTCGCAATTTTGCATTGGTAGGCCTGACATCCACCATGAGATTGCCGTAGGTTTTCCCCAATTTGACCATCACTCCAGTGCTGATCATGTTCAGGATCATTTTTTGGGCTGTGCCAGCTTTCAGGCGGGTTGATCCGGTAATCACTTCTGGACCAACAGGTGCAAGGATGGCAATATCACTGAACGAAGAAATTTCGGCCGGGCTATTGCAGGCAATACTAATCGCCAGTGCGCCAATGGATCTGGCGTAAGAAAGGCCGCCAATGACATAGGGGGTACGCCCTGAGGCAGTTAAACCTACAATACTATCCAGAGGTGATATCAGATTGTTTTTTAGATCTTGAATGCCGCAATCCGCTTTATCTTCAGCTTCCTCAACGGCTTCTCTTAAGGCCACATCGCCGCCGGCAACAATGCCAATCACCAGCTCAGGAGAGACATTAAATGTAGGTGGACACTCAGAGGCATCAAGAACCCCAAGCCGTCCCGAAGTGCCTGCGCCCATATAAATCAACCTGCCGCCTTTTCCCATCCGAATGGATATGGCGTCTATGGCGCTCGCAATTTGAGGTAAGGCCTGGGTGACCACATTGGCCACACGAATATCTTCTCTGTTGATTGCCTCAACCATTTTTATGGTAGTCAGACAATCCAAATTTAAAGTAGACTGATTGATCGCCTCAGTGGCGAGTCCAGATAGATCCTCACTTAATACCATAATATAACCTCGAAAAATTATTTCCTGGCGTCAGGGTTCCCAGAACAGCGTTTTTTCTTGCGCCGGTGGCAGCCGGCAAATTCCCTGTCCGATTGTGATAGGTTTCATAAGCCAACACTGCAAAAGCCACCGCTTCTTTTTCAGCGGAAGACAACCCCCAATGATCAGAAGGGGCAATCACCGCCTTGGGAAGGGCTGCTTTGAGGCCTGCCATGATCACCGGGTTAGCTGCGCCTCCACCGCTGACGATGACTTCATCGGGAAGGACCGGGAAAAATGTTCGATAAGCCTGAGCGATGCTTTCGACGGTGAAAGCAGCAAGCGTGGCCATGAGATCCTGAGGGGGGAGGTGATTTTGGGCTGCCTGGTCGCAGAGGCGATCAGCATAAGATTTGCTGAAGCGTTCGCGCCCTGTGGTTTTTGGCGGTTGTTGAGAGAAGTACGCTTCTTCGCGTAGCCATAATTCCAGGAGCGGGGTGTTAATCTGTCCTTGAGAGGCTAATTCTCCGTTGCGATCATAGGTCCACTTCCCCTGGGTAAGCCTGACAGCAGCGGCATCGAGCAATACATTTCCCGGACCTGTGTCAAAGGCAAAGGGAGACCATTCGGGGCGGGTATGAAGAGATGGTAGAAAGGTCACATTGCCGATGCCGCCAATATTCTGACAGGCCCGGTGCCGGGCAGGGTGAGAAAAAAGGAGATCATCAACGTATGCAACCAGAGGGGCTCCCTGTCCACCTGCCGCCATATCACGAGTGCGAAAATTGCTGATGGTGGTGATGCCCGTTCTTTCAGCTATAACGGCAGCTTCCCCCAGTTGAAGGGTTGAGGCCTGGTTTCCCAGGGGAATATGCCATAATGTCTGACCATGAGAGCCGATGATGTCGACATCATCAGGGGACAGAGATGCCTTTTCAATCACCGCCAGGGCTGCCTTAGAAAAGGCTTCAGCAATGGAAAAATTCAAGGCACATAGGCGATCCACACTGCCGGTTTCGGGTTGAAAGCAGGCAAAAATCTCCTGCCGCAGTTCGGCAGAATGAGCCTGTTGATGGAATCCAAGCACCTTCCAGGTGAGGGAGGGTGGAGCCCCTTCTATTTGAACGACCGCAGCATCAATACCGTCGGCGGAGGTGCCCGACATCAGGCCTACGATAATCATTTGTCAACCACCTCGACAATGGATTTATGAAGTGCCACCCGGAAGGTGAGAATGGCATCGGCATCACGACCATAATAAACCCGGTTGGTCATGGCGGCGATGACAAGCTGCCTTTCTGGATCCATCCAGAGCGAAGTACCGGTGAAACCGGTATGACCATAGGCCTTTTGGCTTAAGGGATTGCTGCTGGCATCGGGATCTGGGTGCCAGAGGACAAAGCCGATGCCACGCCTTGTTTTTTCATATTCTGTCTGCTCGCGGGTCATCTCTTTGATTGTGTCAGGATGCAAAAACCCTTCTCCGCCTTTTAGAAACATCTCGCCAAAAGCAGCCAGGTCGTGAGCATTTGAAAAGAGACCGGCATGCCCTGCAATGCCCCCAAGGCGGGCGGCATTTTCATCGTGAACTTCTGCAATGACCCTGCGCTGACGCCATTGGCACCATTCTGTGGGCACATAAATTGACAGGTCATCGATTTCTTCACCGATGGGCAAAAATTCGGTGTGAGAAAGATGAAGAGGTGAAAGCACCATTTGTTGAATGGCTCTATCCAGGCGCAAACCGGTGATCGTTTCGATTGCCAGTCCAGTCAGGATCAGGCCGATATCGCTGTAGACAATTTTGCTGCCTGGCGGGTAAAAGAAGGAAGTGGACATGGCCATGTTGAGGGCGGATTCCCGATCTGCCTGATCTTTGAGCGGACGCCAGGCAGGCAGGCCAGAATTGTGAACTAGGAGGTTTCTAAAAGTAATTCTGTCCGTGTTGACGGTCTGGCCTTCCCCTGATGCAGGGGGGATCATGATGCCGGCATGCAAAGGATCTTCATAAGCTGCGATGGGCCGGATGCCTGAAAAGGCGGGTAGAATGGTTTTGACTGGTTGATCCAGACGGATTTTTCCCATTTCAACCAGGCGCATAAAAGCAGCTGTGGTGAACAATTTGGTCACTGAAGCCAGGTCAAAGCGGGAGTTAGGTGTGACAGGGAAACAGCGGTGATCTGGATCGAGCCAGCCAGCCTGTTCGGTGAGAAGAGTTGTCCCATGATGACGCACCTCAACCTGTATTGCGGGAGCAACAACGCCAACAGCTTCATGAATGACTTTCAGAATGGGATCCAGGTTGATCATGCCAAATCCTTGATAAGAATTTGATATTGGTGGAAAGGAGCGAAGTCATATTTTCCATAAAATTCCAATAGGCCTGTCCAATCAATGACACAGCCGCGGGTATTCCGTTTTCTCAGTTGTTCCAGTCCGGACTGAAGCAGCAAGCCGCCCCAGCCAAATTTGCGGACTTCGGCGCTGACGCCGATTGGCCCCAGCTGTCCCCAGGGTTGGGGGAGATCATTAAGAAAATATCGATCCAGAGGGCGTTTTGAGTCGGGAAGGGTAATCCAGCAGAAACCTTCGACTTTTTGATCAAGAAGTAGAATGAGAAAATCGGAGATGCGCCCCCCAATGCGAAGAAATTCTTCATACTCATATTGCCATCGGCCGTGGAAAACCCGCGTGAAGAACTCGCTCAAGAGGTCCTGATCTTCGGGGTGGGCCGGGCGGATTTCACCAGTTTCAGGGAGTGGTTTGCGTGAAATGGGCAGTCCATCGCCCAAATCGCGGGCCACATCCCATTCATCTGCTCCAGACTGCCGGAAATGATAGTTTTGTTTGAGGAAGAAATTGACAGAATTGCAGTCAACGGGCAGCCCTGGGGCAAAGGGCCTCAGACTGCCGCCAAGGCGTGCTCTTGTGCAGCCTTGCTCCTTCAGCCAGGTTTCACCCCATTGAAGCAGGGCAGCACCGATGCCGGAATGTTGAAAATGAGGATCTACGAAAATGGTGTTAACCCAGCCCATTTCAGGCGGAGATACCCAGCTTGTGTCGGGCAAGGCACTGACCTGGATAAAGCCGGCAGGAATGCCATCTGCCAGAGCCAGCCGGTAATCTTGAATTTCACCCAGGGCTGGTTCAAGGTTGTATTTGAAGAACTTATCGGAGACGCTTAAGGATGGCGGAACAGCGGCATTCCATATTCTGGCCAGGGTCAAGTGGAGCGCTGGATGCAAAGGATCGATGTTTATCAGCTCAATTTTTGACATCATCATTAAAATTCCTCCATACCAGAGAGAACTGGAAAGAAATCTGGAATTTCGACGGGCAAATGCCCCTGGGGCAGGTACCTGCCAAAGAGAAAACCGGGCAAGGCTGATAACATGGCGGGGGTGGTATCACAGGTGACCACATAAGCCGGAACATTCTTGAAAACCAGGAGGTCATAAGGCATGCGCACAGCCACAACCACAAATTTGATGTTGGATTTGGCCAGGCCATCGACAATTTTGACCTGGTCGCGGTGCAACGTGGCATCAATACTGAAAAACACCACCACAAAATCATCTCCATACATGTTTTGCATGGCGGCTGCGGTTGAAAGGATATTCGAGATTTGTTCACGGGTGGGATTTTCGTCAATCAACGCCGCTGTGCCGTTCAAAACCGCGCTGATTCCGCGAACGGAGGGGTTCTCAATTACTAAAATTTTCTGCTGCGGTGTGAGAGGAAGAATATTGCCTTCATTTTTTAGCAGGGTAATGGACTGAGTGGCAATTTCCACGGCAGTTTGACGGTTATCTGGGGTGAAAACAGAGGAAGCCAGCAATGCCTCAGACACCTGTTCAGGCGAGAGAATATTGAACCGCGCCTTGGCTGTCAGAACCCGCGCCACGGCCTCATCAAGGCGTTCCAATGGAATTTCTCCCTTTTCAATTTTGCTTTTGATGAGGTTAAAAGCTTCGATCTGCTCATCCTGTTTATGGCAGAGGAGCAATAAATCAGCGCCTGCCAAAAGGGCCTGGGCTGCGGCGGCTGCGGTGGAATAGCCAGAAGTAGCCAGCGCGCCCATTTCCAAAGAATCGGTGACCAGTAAACCATCATAGCCTAACTCATCCCGCAGCAATGTGGTCATCACTTTTGGAGATAACGTGCCTGCGAGATTGGGGGTCGATTCGATGGCCGGGAAAATGATATGCGCTGACATGATTCCAGCAACATTGGCTTTCATGGCCGCTATGAATGGGACAAATTCGACCGTTTCCAACCGGGCGCGATCATAGGGCACCACAGGGAGAGAAACGTGCGAATCGATATTGGTATCGCCGTGGCCGGGAAAATGCTTGCCGAATGCCATGACGCCATTTTCTTGAAGACCCTCAAGATACGCCACGCCGTATTCTGCGACCATCTGAGGATCAGAACTGAAAGAGCGAATATTAATAACCGGGTTGTCGGGGTTATTGTTAACATCCAGATCAGGGGCGAAATCAGCATTGATGCCGACCGCCTTCATTTCCTGCGCCAAAGATCGAGCAATGACTCTGGCATTTTCAACTTTTCCAGTGGCTGCGATGGCCATGGCGCCTGGAAATTCAGTAAAGCCCTGGTTTTCTTTCAAGCGAGCCACGCGGCCGCCTTCCTGATCAATGGAAATGATCAGACCGGGGTGGCCGGAATCAAGCGCGGCTTTCTGCATGGCGTTATTGAGCTGCGCCAGCTGCTGCGGCGATTGGACATTGCGAGCAAACAGGATGATTCCTCCGGCATGATAACGGGTAATCATTTCATGGATGCCCGGAGTAAGATCCGTGCCTTCAAAACCGACGACCATCACCTGGCCAATTTTTTCATCAAGTGACATTTGGTCCAGGATGGATTGGATTTCGGAAGCGGGTCTGAAATATACATGGGTGGGTGCAGGCGTGATCGTCATCGGGTTTTCCTTTGTAGCAGTTGGCGCAGGTTGTTTAATGCAAGATGAACATAGCGAGCTCAAAAGCGAACAAAAACAGAATAATGACAGAATGGATAATTTTCGCTGATGATTCATCATGACCTTTTAGGGAACGGGGTTTTGACAGACGAATCCATCAAAACCCCGTTCGGAATTACACAAAAATCTGATTATTTGATCTCGATGGATTCGAGGATCAACGGCACGTATTCTTCGCTATCCCACATGAACCAGGTAAGCGGAGGATACAGGGAGGCGGTGGCAACGGGATCCAGCCAGGTGAGGGTGTTGGTGGTGAAGTAGTTGTAATCACCTTTGGGGGGCTGGTAGTAAGGCCAGCTGGTCTGGAAGGCCTTGGCGGTGTTGGCATCATTGGGCTGCAGTTCTCCACCAATGAACTGGATGGCGATGTAGTTGTCAGAGCCCTGGTTGTTCATATAGATAGGATCTGAGAAATCGCGCCAACCAGTCACACGGCTGGTCATGTCCACAGGATCATTGCTGAAGCGGTGGAACAGGGGCAGGGTGGGGAGCTGAGTGTTGAAGACATAGGCCAGAGCTTCGATCATTGGTTTCTGAGGTTCAACATCGAAACCAACGACAGCAGCATTGATCAATTCTTTGATATTGACTTCCTTGCCATCCGGGCCAATCTGCTTCCAGGGGAAGTTGAAACCCTTGGCTTCAGCATTGTCAGGATCGTTGCGAGGGGGCATCAAAACATAGGCATAAGCAGCCTGCGGATGGGGGTAGTTTTCGCGGATGGCGATGTCAACCAGGATCTGATACTTGCCTTCCTTCTGGCGCACGGCGCGTTCAGAAGAGGGGAAGGTCTGGATTTTGGCCTTGATGCCAAACTGATTGAGCTGATCAACGGTGTTCTGGGCGGCGCCAAGCCAATCCTGGAAATCGCCAGGAACCTGCACTTCGGGTTCCCAGACTTTGCCGTCAGCGGTCTGCCAGACGCCAGCAACCTTTTTGAGGCCGGCGGTGGTCAGGAGTTCTTCAGCCTTGGCCCAGTCTTTTTTGTAGGGATTGAGCTTGGCAACCAGTTCATCGGAAAGCCAGTTTTTGACCAGGGGATCAGGGAAACCGACCATGAATTCAACAGCCACGCCAGATTCGCCCATAGCGACCATAGCAACTTCTTCGCGATCCACAATGTAGGCAAAGGCCTGGCGGACCTCGACTTTATCAAAGGGGGGCATGGATTCGTTGAACCAGAGGCCAGGGCCGGTGCCGGTTGGGCCGCGGACAATTTTGATGTTGGGGAGTTCCGTGAAGGAGGTGACGTTGGCAGGGGTGTAGCCGTGGGTGCTGTAGTCGATCTGACCAGAGAGAACCAGCGGAATGGTCTCGTTGGTTTCACCGTAGAAGGTGATGATCTGGTCAAAGCCGATCTTATCCGCATTGAAGCCAGTTTTGTTCTTGGTCAGAATGACCTGCTGTTCGGTCACCTGGGCAGGATCAATGTTGTAAGGACCATAAACAACCAGTTTTTCAGGGCGGAAGGCCAGCAAATCATCCACAGCCTTCTTCACTTCTTCAGCGTCAGTCTTGACGCCCTTGGCGCGGAATTCGGCAAATTGATCGAACCATTTTCCATACAGGGAATAGGGCTGGGGAACATAGCCGCGGAGGATGAGGCGCATGGCGCGGGAGCCGGGGGTGGACACGAAGATCTGGAGGGTGGTCTTATCAACGACAACAACGTCTTTGATGTAGGTCCAGATGGCTTCGTTGCGCGCCCAGGCGATATTCAAAACACCGAGCAGGTCTTTCGCTTCGACGTCCGTGCCATCGCTCCATTTCAAACCTTCTTTGAGTTTGAGGGTGACAATATTCTTCACACCTTCGGGCATGGCCACAGGTTCGGGAGCCTTGGTGGGTTCAGGAACGGCAGTCGCTTCGGGAGCTTTCGTGGCTTCGGGGGCTTTGGTGGGCTCTGGAGCTTTAGTGGGTTCAACCGCTGCAGCCTTGGTAGGTTCAGCAGCTTTGGTGGGTTCGGGGGTTGCCGGTTGGCAGGCTGCCAGCACGAATGCAAAAATGAGCACGATGCTGACGAGTTTGAAATATTTAGACATTCCTTACTCTCCTCAAAAAATTTTGGTTTATGGTTTACGACTTACTCAGACAAGCAAGGTTGATTTTCTTAGAGATCACCTCCTTTATCCTGATTATTCTTATGTTGAGACAGCCTTGCGGCAATAATCACAATCGCCATGAAAACCAGGCCGATCAGAAATGTGAGAAGGGTTATGAAAAATTCAGCGCTTCCTGGTTGAAGCATGAACAAAAGTCCGCCTGAAACCAGGATGACGAAGATGGCGATGCGAAAAGCGAAAAGACCGGTTTGTGGATTCACGCTTTAATAACATCCTTTTTCCGATCGTCCATCACCAGATGGCACGCTACAGCGCTGCCATCGTAAAATGATGTCAATGACGGGATTTGCTCCTGGCAGAGTTGCCCGGCAAAACGGGGGCAACGGGGATGAAAAGAGCAGCCCGAGGGCAGGCGGAGGAGGCTGGGCACATCCATGCTGCGCAACTGAAGAGATTGCTTTTTACGGGTAATATCTGGATCAGCTTCAGGAATGGCGGAAAGGAGCACCTGGGTGTAGGGATGCTGTGGGTGATCCACAAGGAAAGGCGCCGGAGAAAGCTCCACCATACGGCCCAAATACATGACGCCAATCCGGCCGTCCCAGGCAAAATATTTGGCCAGGGCAAGGTCGTGGGTGATGAAGAGCACAGATAATCCCAGTTCATCTTTGAGGTGCGAGAGGGTGCGCAGCAGGCTGATGCGAATGGACACATCCACCATGGAAACGGCTTCATCGGCAACCAGGAAGGAGGGATTGACGGTCAAGGAACGGGCGATCGAAACACGCTGACGCTGCCCGCCGCTGAGCTGATGAGGGTACTTTTCAACAAAGTCATCAGGAGGGGTGAGGTCTACCAATTCCAGAAGGCTTAACACCCGGTCGCGGCACTCTTTGTCGGTTTTGACCAGCTTGTGATAGCGCAGCGGGGTTGCCAGAATCTCAAAAATGGTTTGTGTTGGATTCAAGGAGGCATAGGGATCCTGGTGGATCATTTGCACGCCAAGACGGTAGGCATTGTGCTGATCTTTGCTCAAAGTGGAGATGTCATTCCCTTTGAAGAAGATTTTTCCAGAGGAGGGAGATAACAGACCAGCGATGATTTTGCCGGTGGTAGTTTTTCCGCAGCCAGATTCGCCAACCAGGCAGAGGACTTCTCCGGTTCCCAAAGAAAATGAAACATCATCAACAGCTTTAATTTGCTGCTTTTTTACCATGAAGGTGCGAGAAACGTGATTGAGTTCTAATAAGGGTGATGTCATCTGGGCCTCATTATGATGCCTTGAATCTTTTCAGGGTTTCGCGGGCGGTTTGCCATTTCCAGCAGGCAACGCGATGACCTTTGCCGATCTCCTCAAGATCCGGTTCCTGGGTTTTGCACTGATCATCCGCCAGCGGGCAGCGTGGATGAAATTTACATCCCGTGGGCATGTTAATCAAATCGGGCGGAGAACCGGGAATGGAGGTCAGATCTTCTTTCCGGCCGGCCAGGGTGGGCACGGCATGGATCAGGCCGATGGTGTATGGATGATAGGGGTTTCTGAACACGGTGTACACATCACCCAATTCCACAATTTTCCCGGCATAGACCGTCGAGACTTTATCGGCGAGTTCTGCGGCAAGAGACAGGTCATGGGATATGAAGATGAGAGAAAAATTTAAGTTTTTCCGCAAATCTTTCAGCACATCCATGATATTTCGCTGGGTCAAAACATCCAGCGCCGTGGTGGGTTCATCCATAATGATGAGCTGGGGTTCAAGAAGCAGGCTGAGCGCAATGAGGACGCGCTGGCGCATGCCGCCGGAGAGCTCATGGGGGTAAGAACGCCACACGCGGTCAGCATCAAGACGGACCATATGTAAAATCTCAGTGGCTCTTTCCTTCAGGGCCATTCCGCGCAGGGCATTATGTGCACTGGCGGTATCGGCAAATTGATCGGAAATGCGCAGAACAGGATTGAAGGCATTCAAAGCCCCTTGAAAAACCATGGCACATTCCTTCCAGCGGAACTGGCGGATTTGCTGGGGATTCAGTTTGAGAACATCGATTTCGTCAACGATTTTTCCGTCGGCAGCGCGCCGGTAGATAATTTCACCCTGGCGAATTTTGGCTGTGGGAGGCAGCAGGCCAACGACACCGAGGCCAATGGTGGTCTTTCCGGACCCGCTTTCGCCAATAAGGGCCATGGCTTCTCCGCGGTCAACTTCAAAAGATATATTTCTGACCGCCTGTACCTGACCGCGTTTGGCCTTGTAATCAATTGAAAGGTTTTTAATGGATATGGTTGGCGGAAGATTGGTTTCTTGTTGGGCGAGCATCATGGCTAAACTCCAGAGCGCAGGCGGGGATTGAATACTTCTTCAAGCGAGCGTGAGAACCAGACAAGAGACAGCTGGAAGAGGGCAATGGCGCCAACAGGGGCGATCACGCTCCAGATGGCATCCTTCTGGTAAAGCGCGCCTTTGGCAAAAGCTGAGGAAAGCATGATGCCCCAGTTGGAGCCAGAGAACGGCACCAGGCCCAGAAAGACCAGACTGGTCTGGCTGTAGATGGCGCTGGTCATGGCAAAAATGAGGGAGGTGGCAATGAAGGGCATCATGTTGGGGAGCATTTCACGGAAAATGATGTGCAGAGGGCCAAGGTTCAGCAGTTGAGCTGCTTCAACATATTCGCGCTTCTTGAGAGACAAAATTTGCGAGCGGACCTGTCGGGCAAACCCACCCCAACTGAGCATGGCCAGCAGAAGCGCCAGCAGCCACAGGTTAGTGAGTTTGGCAGTCGAGGCGACGATGACCAGAATGGGGAACTTGGGGATGGTGATCCAAAAATTGGTGATTTCCATCAGCACCGTATCCACCATTCCGCCAAAGAAAGCCGAGAAAGAACCCACCAGCACTGCAATGAAGGTGGTCATCAGACCGGCCAGGAAGGCAATGGTGAGAATATCACGCCCACCGTGGACAATTTGAACCAGGTTATCTTTGCCCTGAAAGTCGGTTCCCAGGGGATGTTTGACTGATGGACCCTGGTTGATTTCTTTTACATGCGCCTGCAGATCTGGAGCCACCACATAGGGGCCAACAAAAGACATCAGGATGAAGAAGATGATCATGATGAAACCCAGCAGGCCCATCTTGTTCATGGCAATCAGGCGAAGGGTTTTCCAGATTTCTTTAAAAATTGTGCTAATGGCATCCATCTTACTCTCCTCCTGCGATGCGAATACGGGGATCCAGCCAGCCATAAATCAGGTCGGCGATGAGGTTGGTGAAGATGACGGAAGTGGTCGTGATGAGAAAGATACCCTGCAGCATGGGATAATCTCGATTGCTCAAGGATTTGGAAAGTTCGAGACCAATGCCAGGATAATTGAAGACGCTTTCAATCACCACTGAACCACCCAGTGCAAAACCAACTGACAGAGCCAGAGCTGTGACCAGAGGCAGGCTGGCGTTTCTGCCCACATACGAAGTGATGATGCGCGAGTCGGAGAGACCGCGAGCTCTGGCAACCGTCACATAATCTTCGCCCAGGGTTGAGAGGGTGCTGCTTTTCATGGAGAGCGCCCAGTTACCCACTGTGGAAAGGACATAAACGAAGGCCGGCACACGCAGGTGCATCAGGGCATCCCAGATAAATTCAAAAGTGAAGCCGGGTTTGATTCCGGGTGAGAGAACCCCCTTCATATCCATGACGGGCATAATTTTCCAGATCACGCCCAGAAGGAGCACCAATACGATGGCGTAAATATATTGGGGAATGGCGTCCATGGCGGCGGCAAAGTTTGTGATGAGATGATCAAGCCATGATCCGCGCTTATAGGCGGCGATCATCCCCAGCAGCATGCCCAGGGTAAAACTGATCATCAGGGAAGTACCGACGCTGAACAAGGTCCAGGGGAGTTTTTGAGCAAGCAATTCCTGCACAGTGCGGTTGTTGTTGATGAATGAATAACCCAGGTCGCCCTTTGCCAGGTTTGACATATATTCCAGATACTGCTCACCAATGGGGCGATTGAAATTGATGCGCAGGAGGGAAGAAGCGCGAATTTTCGCTTCATCTTCGGTCATATTGCGATTGACCACCATATCGGCGACCATCAAATCGAAGGCATTTCCGGGCATCAGACGAATGACAAAGAAAATAATGGTTGTGATCAGCCAGATGATCACCAGCGCGCGCACAATGCGGCGAAGAACATAATTGGACCAAATTTTTCCAGGCAAATCCTGGATACGGAAGCCCTGGGGCTTGGGTTGCGTGACTTCTCCGGCAGTCATTCGCTGGTTACCTCCTGTCGGTCTGGTTGTGATTCAGGATAATTTGCTGGGTAGAAATGTTCGCAGAATTAAGCTCGGTTACGAAGCGAACAAAGCCAGGTTTGTGAATGCCCAAAACGAATTCTATGGCCTCATCACCGGAAGCGTAGGTTGTACGTTCTGAAAGCAAAACGGGTTTGCCAATGGGCATTTCCAGAAGCGCGGAAATTTGCTGGTCTGCTTCGCCGGCATCCAGAACCTGGACAGCGCGCACCGGATAGACTTCAAAGTTTTCGCGCAGGGTCTGATACAGGGAGGTCATGGATTTGACCAGCAGGTCCAACCCCTGGAATTTATCGCAGGAAAGATGCGCTTTTTCGATGGAGAGGGGAAAATGATCGGCGTAACGGACGCGGGTAATCCGATAAACCTGATTGCCAAGAGGGATATTCAAATTGTTGGCAATGGAACGGTCAGCGGGGATGGCTTCGACGGAGATGATCTTGGTCGAAGGCTCAAGGTGCTGTTGACGAATTTCTTCCGTCCAGCCCATCAGATGCAGCAGGTTCTGTTCGATGCGGGGTCGGTCGGCAACAAAGGTGCCTTTTCCCGTGACGGTGTAGAGCCAGCCTTCGTTGATCAGAGTCTGGAGCGCCTGGCGGACTGTCATGCGGCTGACGCCGGTTAATTCACTCAATTCGGTCGCAGAAGGGACTCTTTGCTGGGGCAGTAAATCCTGGCTGCGAATCGCCCGCAGGATGATCCGGCGGATTTGAAGATACAGTTGTTCGGAGCTTTCTTTGTTTAATGAGGAAAAGTCCATAGCTAAACCAGTCTAGACTACTAAATACAGGATTATCCTATTTATAGCAAGTTTAGACATGTGAGTCAAGTTATGAATGTCATATTAATTAAGAGAACTCCCGGAAAGGGAGTTCTGAAGGTGAAAACTCAGATCTGCTCAATAAAGAAGATAGGGCTGTCTGGTTGTGATAAAAGATTCAAGGTGCGGTCGCCAGGAGGCAATTTCTTTTTCAATACCAGATTGATTTTCAATGGAAGTTCTCACGGTAGAGGTGCCGCAGAGAAGGTCAAAATGGGGCGGTTTTCCTTCCCAACTGCTGGCCAGAAATTCAAATTGATTGGGGCAGGTATTCTTAATCATCTGAACCATATGCAGGCCTGTTTCCACCGGCCTGAAAACCTGGCGATCAAGCACGTGAATTTGCACGCCCTGACAGATGTAGCCCGCATGTTTTGATGCAGAAGGGGTAAAGGTAGAAGGTCGGAATTGGACGCCGGGCAAATTCAAGTCGTTCAGGCCATCAGATAACGTGAATGCATCAATCCACGGAGACCCAATCAGCTCGAAGGGCAGCGCAGTGCCGCGGCCTTCAGATAAGTTCGTGCCTTCGATAAAGCAGGTTCCAGGATAGACCGTTGCCGTGGAAAGATGCGGCATCCCCGGAGATGTGGGCACCCAGGTCAGGCCGGTTTGATCAAACCACATGGATCGATCCCAGCCGAGCATTTTTACGATTTCAAGTTCGACAGGGATTTGATGTTGGCCAACCATCAGGAGGGCCAGTTCACCCATGGTCAAACCATGTCGAACCGGGATATTGAAGATGCCGACAAAAGAGGTCAGATCGTCCTCAAGCATGGGCCCTTCGATGGCCACACCATTGATTGGGTTGGGGCGGTCAAGGATGATTAATTTTTTATTCGCTTTGGCGCAGCCGGTCAGGCAGTAATACATGGTGGAAATGTAGGTGTAGAAGCGAACGCCGACATCTTGAATATCCAGAAGGAGGGTGTCGATGCCAGATAACATATCTGGCGATGGCTCTCTGGTCTTTCCGTACAGGCTGTAAACAGGCAAGCCGGTGCGCGAGTCTGTGGCATGGTCAACCGCGGCGCCATCGGCGGCAGAAGAAGTCAGGCCGTGTTCAGGTCCAAATAGGGCTGTCAGGTTATATCCTGCCGATAATAAGGCGGAGACGGAATCGGTCAGGGAGTGCGTTACGGCTGCCGAATGAGAAACCAGGCCAAGCCGGCCAGAAAATTTTGGCTTTGAGGCAGATACCAGTTGATCCAGTCCTGTCAGTATCATATCATCCTTCCTTCTTCTTGGTGTTTGGAAATGGTCGTGAAATCACCAGACAGTCATATTGTACCCTTATCATTTTGGAACATCGAGAAAAACAGGATACAAAATAAGATATTCCCGAAGGATTGTGCGGACGATCCGAACCAGACCGTCCAAAAATTCGGAAGACAAGTTTGTGCCTTCCGAATGGCGTATTCATTGCGCCTGAGGTTGTTTTCGGACCGAGCCGATGATTAGAGCAGATTGAATAAGGCCAGCAGGCCGAAAATGACAATAATCGCGCCAGAAATCCGGTTCACCCATTTAAGGGCTTCAAGATTGAATTTTTTGCGAAAGGCATTCACCGCTTCGCTGAGGAAAAGCCACCATAAAGCCGATCCGGTGAACACGCCCAGCACAAAAATGATGACTGAAATGAATTGATCATTTCCGCGCTCAGCCAGGCCCAGGCTGGCAAAAATGGCCACAAAAGACAGGATGGTCATGGGGTTGGTGAGCGTGAGCAGCAAGGTGGAAAAATAGGCTTGAAGAAGGCTGGTCCGTTGATCTGGCTGTTTCTGGTTGGCTGGGCGGGAAAGAAAAGTGGTGATGCCAAGATAGATCAGAAACAGGCCGCCCACCCAGCGCAGCAGAGTTCCCTGAGCGACCAGGAAACTGGAAATGAAGGTCAGACCAAAACCGGCAATACAGCCATAAATGGCATCCGCAGAGGCCGCCCCCAGCCCAGATACCAGCCCAGATAACCGCCCTGAGGCAAGGGTACGGCGGATACAGAGAACGCCAATGGGCCCGACCGGAGCGGCGATGGAAAAACCAATGATCACCCCCTGAATGAGAAATTGCAGATCCATGATAATTTACTCTGCAAAGACTTTTTTAATCAGAGCCTGAATGGCTTCAGGGTTGGGAACAAGGACCATGGCACCCTCAGGCGTGATCCAATCGGTCACCTCGGCAGGCGTGATGGTATAACGCTGTACTGAACTGGCATCACCAAGGCTGGTGGCCAGTGGGAGCAAACCGAGAACATCCGCCAAGGAAAGATCTGTATCCACGTTTTCACTGTAAGCCTGATATAACTCCGGCACCCGTGTCAGCGCATCGAGGCTGACCAGGCGGTTGAAGAAGCCGTGAATCAACTCCTGCGCGCGGCGTTCACGATCAAAATCGCTGGTTGAATGACGCGAACGGGCATACCACAGCGCCAGGTCGCCATCCATGTGCACCCAGCCCGGGCCAACGCTGCAATAGCGGGTTGGAGAACCATCTGGAATGGAGCAGGTATCGGTGAGGTTATAGGCAGCATTGACATCAATACCGCCAAGGCTGTTGACGATGGATTTGAATCCATAGAAATTGGCCATGATATAGTGATCGGGACGGATGCCAAAATTGTACTCAAACATTTCCTGGGTGAGTTCAAAACCGCCGTGCTGTTGAGCGGTGTTAATCCGCTGCATTTGCCAGCCAGGAATGAAAACATATAAATCACGCGGAAAAGACAGTGCCGAAACGGTACCTTTTTTGGTGTTGATTGCCAGCCAGACAATCACATCGGTACGGAACCCGGCGTCAGGTCGAAAATCGGAACCGAGCACAAGGATATTGACCATGCCCTCAGGCATTTTGATCTTAGCCGCGGGTGGAATGGGATTGGTATTTTCAGCCGTCGGGGTGATTGTGATGGCGGCGGAGGCTTCAACCGTTGATGTTATTCCAGCAGACATGGGGGTTGCTGTTGGCTGCGCAGCGTTACCCGTGTTGTCAGCAACATGACGGGTGGGTTGAACCGGCTGAAAAGGGGTGGGGGTGGCGGCGGCATTGGGGTCTTTCTTAACCATCACCACCTTCGGTGTAGATTGAAAGGTGGGCGTTTGTTCTGGCGCTGACCAGCGACAGGCAAGGGAAAGCATAACCAGTAAGGCCAGGATACGGTAAAAGCGTGACATAAGGACTCTCGATTTTATGGGATATCAGGAGATGGAGCCGTTGGCTCGGAAGGGACAGGCGTTTGGGTTTCCGTTGGGGTAGGCGGCTGGGTGAGAGTTGGTTCCGGAGTGGATGAGGGCTCTGGTGTGCTGGTTGGACCGGCAGTTGAGGTTGATTCTGCTGTCGGGGTTGGTGGAACCGGCGCGCTGTAGGTGGCTGTCAGGGTTGGGGCAAAAATGGGGGTGCGGGTTGAGGTCACCTGTTGAGGTAACCGTGGAAGATAGATGGTTTGATTGGTAACCAGAAGGGTTGAAGCGCCCATGCAATTGACTCGCTGGATTTCAGACACAGAAATGCCTACAGCGAGGCTCAGTTTGTTAAGGGTGTCGCCCCGTTGAATGCGGTATAAAACCCACGACGAAGGAATGACTGGACAGCCCTTCTCAGGTGTGAGCGTCACTGTTGCGGTAGACTTGGGGAGAGATGGAAGGTAGAGAATGGTGCCGGGCAGCAAAGAGGAAGTCATAAGGCAGTTTGCATGAATGATCTGCTCAACTGTAACGCGGTATTTCTGAGCCAGGCTTGTGAGGGTGTCATCATTTTGAATCATATACACGCTCCAACCCTGGGGAGGTGGGCATTCTGTGGGCGGGGCAAATGTTTTGCTGGGGGCGGTTGTTCGGGTCAGGGTAGGTTGAGGTGTGGCGGTCATTTCGCCGGGTGCGGGTGTCAGGCTTGGTTCAACAGATGTTGGGCTGGCTTCAGGCATGGGAGTGGCTGTATCCGCAGCAGGCGCGTCTGTAGGCACCACCGCAATGGTCTGGCTTTCGATGAGGGAGAGAGAAAGCGTACCCACAACGACCAGCAAAGAGATGAGGCCAAGTAGCATTCCGCCTGCCAGTTGAACGACCGTTTTCATGATCTAAAGTGACGTCCTTTTTATTTAACCGAGGCAATAGGCAATACTGCGCTGATGGTGGCTGAACGACCGCGGTCTGAATCGATCCAGAAGCGGCCCTGGTGCGCCTCTGTGAGGGCTTTTGCCAGAGCCAGCCCTTCAGGGTTACCCACGCCAGAAATGCCCTGAACGGGTTCATCGAGTGCTGAGAACAACTTGCCCATATCTTCAGGGGCGATGCCGCCGCCCTGATCAGTGACCTGAAGCTGAGCAAAAGCCTGCCCTGAATGGTCATCATCAATGCGAACTTTCAGGCGGATGTTCCCTTCCTGGGGTGTGACGGCGTTGGCATTCTGAATCATATAGGTGATGATTTGTTGAAGTGCATCGCGGTCGGCGGTGATGAGCGGCAGATTATCAGGCATATCTACCCGCAGGTTGATATTTTTAGCCCGCAGCTCAGCTGTGATTTCTGCGACGGCCTGGTCAATCAGAGAAGCCAGGTTAAGGGTTTCTGGTGCAAGTTCCAGGCCAACTGTCTGGGCCTTCAGTGTTTGGAGCAGATCATCCATCAATCCGCGTACTCGTTCTCCGGCTGCTTTGATACGGCTGATTTGTTTTTGTTGGGCGAAGAGGGCGGGATCTTTTAACAGAGTATCCACCTGGGTGATCAGAGAAGACATGGGAACACGTAATTCCTGAACCAATGAGACAATCATATCCATTTGTGGGGCTGATGCAGGTCGGGCGTTGACCTGTTTTTCGAGTTCCATGATACGGATGTTGGCTTCGGCCAGGGAATCTTCCAAAGAAGCCAGCTCGCCCAGGGTGATTTTCAGTTGTTCATCGGTGGCCGCGGGTGCCTGGGTTTGGACGGCATTTAAAGATTGGCGGAGCTGCTGATTCTCAGTCTGAAGTTGACGGATGATTTGCTGGGTTTCATCCTGCAGGCTGGCGGCGCCTGAGCGGGCCACAGCGCCTCGTTCACGTATAATCGCGGCTTCGTGTTCCTGGCGCATGCTCTCCATCTGATTAATGAGCGTTTGCTGTTCGCGTTGGAGCATATCAATTTGACGGTAGGCATTTTGCAGGTCGGAAGAGGATTGCTGAGAACGCGATTTCTGGCTGGCGTCTTCCTGAGCCCGTTGGAGGATGCGTGCCAGACCTTCGGAAAGCGAAAGCAGGTAAGTCTGGTCATCGTTGGTCCAGTTGCGTCCTGAAAATGGTGAAAAGAGGATGAGGGCGCCAATTGGGTTTTGACCTGAGGTCATCAGAGGAACGGCCAGCACCTGTCCTGGTTTTGAGATACCGGTCAGGTGCATCAAATTTTGCACATCCTGGCTGTCGAGCTGTGTTTCGGTAAGGCGGATTGCCTGACCTTTCATAAGGCTGTGATAGAGCAGCGGAATTCGTTCCCGGTCCATTGTCCGGGCAGCAAAGTATTTTTCACTGATCAGATCATAGCCGCCAATCATTAATAGTGAACCGGCATGGTCAGGTAAGGCAAAAAGGTATGCAAAATCGGCCACCATAGCCTGACTGATGCTGCGGGCCAGTTCACCGGGCAATTGAACAGGGTCGTTGACGGTGCTTAATTTGATAAACGTGCTGGCTGTTTTAACATCCACAGCATAGCGGCGGCGTTCATATGGAGGGCGAGATTTTGAGGCGGTTGAGGTTGCTGTTGGTGAGACCGGAGCCAGAATTTGCGGCAGGCTCATCAGCAATGGAAAGGCAGCCAATTGCGCCAGACGGACAGCGCCGGCGTAATGACCAGTGGTGAAGAAGGCGACTTGAGATAAATGACCGAGCATAAATAATAGAAGCATGGCAATGGCATTTCCCCAGAGAAGGGGGCGCTGCATAAATAGGAGCAATCCTCCACTTAAGACGACCAGAATAGAGAAAAGTTCCCAGGCCAGGCTAATTGTGGAACCATTGAAATTCAAATCCGGCCGGATGACCAGTTCAGCCGGCCAGAGAATCAGGCTGGCAACCGCACCCAGAATGATCAGAAGGCTGAAAACACCAGCCAGGGCATCTCCCCAACGCACCGGACGGTTGAAATTCCAAAGCCAGATGATCCAGACCAGGCTCAACGCCGTTATTGCGCGGTCCAGCGGCGGGAGAATGGCCACCTGGTTCAAAATACCCTGCCAGCTCAACCCACTGCAGACAAAGAGGCCAATTTGAGCCAGAATGAGAACGGCGAGACCAAAAGCTATCCGGCGGACGACGGTTTTTTGGCTGCTATTCCAATATGGGATCAAATTTTGAAAGGGAGATACCAGGGAAAAGGCAATTATGATATGGTAGACTAAATTGCCGGGGGGGGTGGTCAACAGGGAGACGATTTGTTGATAAAATGCGTCCATACCAATCCAATCTCAAGTCAATAATATGAATGAATTATAGCATAGCCTGGTCAACTGAAAGAAAAAAAACGGCAAAATCATGGCCAGAACCGGGTGGCGGGCATCCATTCGTTGGAAGAAGACATGGCAGCTGTGATATTTTCGCTTCCGGAGCCATCTGGGTGGATGCGGAAAATGTCCCAATTACCATTATCGGCGGAAGAGAAGTAAATCCATTTGCCATCTTTGCTCCAGGCAGGCGTGCCTTCTGGGATGATGCTGTCAACCGTGGCCAGGGTTATTAGAGGGTAAAGCGCTTTGATATCTGAACCGGTGATGCTGGCTGTGCAAAGCCATGTGCCCTTCCCTGTTATTCGTCCGACAAAAGCGATGGATGTGCCATCAGGAGAAAGAGCTGGATAGCTGATAAACGAAATGGGAGGATCATTTCCCTGCAGACTGAAAGGCTGACGGGAATTCATCCCTTCCACCAGGAAAAAGGTAAATTGCTGATTGGAAGTGTCAAGATAAACCATACGGTCACCCTGTGTGCTCCAGGAAGTGTAAGAAGGGATGCCATCGGAAAGTGGTTTTAGACGCAGGGTCTTTTCAGCGGTGGTGAGGTCAATGATATTTAAGAACCAGGTCTGGTCTTCAAGCACAGTGTATGCCAGCCAGTGACCATCGGGGGAACAGCGCGGGTAACTCGGTGTGATATCCGGATGGGGAAGATTGATCCGGATGGTCAGAGAGGAGGTAAGGGAATAGGCAATCAGTTCCTGCGGAAGGGCGGCCGCGGAATCTTGAATCTCCACCATAACCGATTCGGCGCAAAAAGACGGCCACCAGGCGCGGTCATAACTTTCAGGCAAAGGCAAAGCAACGAATGAAGTCAGGCTTGCCTGCTGGCCTAAAACGAGCTGGGCGGTTCCGTTTTGATCGGTGATAAAGGCCAGGTCATAAACGCTGCTCGCACTAACAGGAGAAGGGGTAAGGGCGGGTGTGGGGGAAGGGAGGGCTGCTGGGGTCCAGGTGGCCGGCTTTGTCAAGGTCAGCGTGGGAGTGGGAGATTCATATGGGCGGATGATGTAAAGGGTAGGGGTGGAAAGCGCTGGTCGCTGTATTCCACTGGATGAACCGAGAAGCATATCCAAAAGTGGATTGGCGATGCCTGGAAAAAACGAAAGTACCAGGATGCTGATGGTGATCACGGCGAGGCTGAATAAAACCCCATTGAGCAGCGTGGACTGCGGCCGGTTTTTTCTTGGAATGGAGGGCAATCTGGAGGCATATTGGAGAGCTGCGGCAGTTTTGATGCCAGGCAAGATGGCCCCACAATCAGGACAATAAGGCCAGTCTTTCTTTGCTGCAGCACCGCAGTTGGGGCAAAATTTGAGTTCTTCGCCAGTGGTGAGACAGGTTTTGCTGCCCACAGGGTGCCATGTGCCGCAGCAGGGGCAGGGAAAGGTGGCTGCTTTTCTGTAATCGGGCATCTTATTTCCAGACAGGCACCAGCCAATATGAATTTAAGTCGCCTTCGCTGGTCCAGCCAATCAGGCCTTTACGATTATCCACTTTCCACCAGACCATATTATCAGAGCAGATGGGTCCATCAAGGATATCCACTTCTTCACCTGGCTCGATCAGACCAAGATATGTGCTGTTCAGGCCGGCGGAAGTCCTGACACGGTTGGGTAAGGGGGGATCTGTGGAAACAGACGCCTTCATCCCTTCATGGAGACGCGATTCACGTGCATTTTCACAGGCTTTCCATATACTCGGAGTCAGAGTTGGGGCGGGTGAAGGGCTTGGGGTGGATGGGTTCAGGGTATTGGTAGGATAGGCGGTCGGGGTGGCGCCGTTTCCGGGGGTATTTTGCGGCATGGGCGGCGGGGTCAATGTGGCAGTCAGCCGGCCAGGTGTTGGCTGCAAGGCGGTCGCCAGTATTATGCGTGTAGGCGTCGGGACAGCTGGATTCACCGGGGTGGGGCTCTGTGAAACCGGGCCGGATTTTAGGGTCGGGAGTGCTGGCTGGGGTGAAGACAGCACAGCCGGATGAGGCTGGCTGACCCAGAAAATCACCGCTCCAGTGATCACTGCGCAAATCGCCAGGAGCAGGATAAGGACAACGATGAAAATGGCGGATTTTTTCCAGGTTACCATGAAACCACCTCAGAGAAAATCAAAATTGGCCCAAATTGCGCAAGGCCCAGTTGACCATGCTGCGGAACTGGCGCGGCGGTATTCCCGCCATCACCAGCGACTCGCCCTCCACAAAGAATTCAATCTGGCGGGGCTGGGATGAGAGATCAAATTCTTTCAGGCGATTTCCCAAATGATGAATTCTTTGATTGGTGCTGCCACGCAATCCCAGGTTATCATTTTGGGCATGGATATAGGGGCCATCCACCAGAACATCCAGTTCTGATAATAATTCCGGCACACCCGTTTCGGCTGGCCGGGTCCGCAACTCTTCAAGGGTGAATCCGGAAAAACAAATGATTGAGATATCTCTCAGGCTGCGCGCCGTGCGGATCAGGTGAACCAGGCCGGCCGCCTGAAGGGTGGGCTCGCCGCCAGAAATGGTGATTCCACTAATTTCAGGGAGAGCCAGAATTTCCTCGGCTAGAATTTCAGGTTTCACCAGATGAGAAAAGGAATCAGGCCACCACTCAGGCACGATGCAATGCGGGCAATGAATGGGGCAGCCGTGAACCCAGACTGCGGCTCGCTGCCCCGGTCCCAGAGCATGAGTAGAGGGAACAACGGAGGCAATATTGAGAAAAGGCAGGCCCCATTTCCAGAGGTTAGAATCGGGCATGGTATTAAAAATTGAGCAGGTTGTTATAAATTCCATCCAGCACGCCGCGGGATGATTTCTCGCTTTTTTGTTCCTGGAAACCCTTCTGTTCCATCATGGCTGCTCTCAGACGGCGAGTCAAAACCCGAATGATGCCCTGCGAAACCTCAATTCGGTCAGTCAGCAGTTCGTCAAAAAGCGGTTTTTCCAGCTTCAAGAGATGGGTATCGGTGACAGCGGTCGCAGAGGCAGGATCAGGGCGGGGATCAAGGATAGCCAGTTCGCCGAAAATGTCGCGGTTGGTAAGATGCGCGAGGGTTTTTTCCTCATCATGGATCCGCACTTTGCCTTCGATGATAATATAGAGCGATTGGCCTGTGTCGCCCTTATGGGTGATGGTATCGCCTTCCTTGTAATCAAATTCTTCAGTGCTGCTGGCAATGTGGGCCAGCACCTCTTCAGGGGTTTCAGAGAAAATGCTGACGGTTTTCAGGATGATGATTTTTTCAATGGTGGACAACATATTTTTTTCTCCATCTTCACTTTCAGGCAGCAGGGAGAGAATTTCAAGGCTGGCAGGATCATCATGGCTGCCCAAATCATTAATCAGGGTTGAGTAAGTTTCCCGGTCAGCCTCACGCAGTGCCCACAGCGCGCAGGTTTTCATCCACAGGGAGATCTGCTCGGCGGGCAGAGTGGCAAATTCCAGGCACCTTCCATGTGGGCTTTGAGAAGATTGCGGGAACACACCAAGTAAACGGCGAAGCCGTTCAGATGGAGGAATATTTTCTATCAGGGGCATCAAGAAAGATTTGATTTCCTGAGATAGCATCACATCCAGCATTTCCAAGGCATAGGACCTTTTTTCTGGCGTGGTGCGTTGAGATTTGATGGCGTTCCAGGCGCTTTCAATGGCTTCATGAGGATAGATAAAACTGAGGCAGCAAAAAATTTGCTCCTGAAGGCGAATTAATGCCTGCTCAATAGCTGACGTGAGGAGAGAGGCGGCTTGATCAGACGCAAGATCAACCTGAACAGCCATCAACCAGGTCATCTGGCGGGCTTTTGCATGCATCAACTCCATAAGGACCGCGTGATCAGAGGAGGGGGACTGGTAATGACACTGACTCAGCGATAGAAGAACCTGGTGCTGGACATCGGGATCAGGGAAGTGGATCTGTTTGGAAAGGAAGATGGCTGCGTTTTCGGTGCCGATTTTTCCACAGATGGACGCCATGCTGATGAGAGATTCTCGAGAGGGGTTGTTTTTGTTGAAATGTGCGTCAAAGAAGGGCGTAATTTCATCACCAGCGGCGACCAGGGCTGCAGCAGCGGCTGCCCGGGTGCGATAAGAAGCCAGGTTCTCTATCACCAGCGGCCAAAGGCGGGCGTTTTTCAGCTTTCCAGCAGCGGCCAGAGCCTGCTGGCGGACGTGAGGATCCTCATCTTTGAGCAATTGAAGCAATGGTCGGTAAAAATTTGGAATGCCCACTTCGCCGAGAATTTTGGCGGCAAAGATGCGATTTTCTGGATCCTGTGAGTTGACCAGTTCGATTAATACCTGACCGGCAACCAGAATACCTTCGATGCCGCCACTGCGCAGCAGCCCAACAATGGCGCCCATTTTGATCTGCGGATCTGGATCTTCCAGGTAGGGAATGACGACATCCAGCGTCTCCACTTCGCCCAGGCTCATCAGGGTGCGGATGGCCAGGCCGCGAAGGTCGGGTTTGCTTTCCAGTTTCAGCCGGTCTCGGACACGGCGGAGAGCTGAGGTGAAATTAAATTGCTCAATTTTCTCGAGAGCCACCCGCCGGACATCCGGTTCGGAATGTGAGAGCAGCTTTTTTAGGAATTCTTCCAGAGAAGGGTGGCTGGCAGATTCCAGAATATTGAGGAAATAAATGACCTCACCAGGATAGCGGCTTTCGAGGCCAGTTTTAAATATTTGCATGGCTGCGGCATCAAACTCGGATAGCGAAAAGTCATCAAACGACCGTTGACTGAGAACTCGGATGAGCATGGCCCGGTAATCCCGGTTGAGGAAGAGGATGATAGCCACCCAAACGACAGTCAGGCCAGCGATGACAAAGGCAAGCTGCACAGCCGATGCCTGCAGGATGAGAAGAATGACGCCGGCAATTCCGCTGGCTGCAGGTTCAACCACGCTTTCAATGAAAGTTTGAGCGCGCAGCCGTTGATTGGCTGGCATTGGCTGATAAAGGATGCGAAAAGCGGATTTATCTGTGGACCGGCGAAAACCCACCACCAACAGCTTGGTCACACTGGCCAGCCAAAAAATTGCCGTTGGCGCTGAAAGGAATGTTCCCGTGAAGGCGATGGCGATGGCGCCAAGACAGGTGGCCAGGGGTAGAGCCAGCAAACCGGCGGCAACCCCAAATTTGCTGATGATCGGACCAGCCAGAAAGAGGCGGCCAACTAAACCAAAGATGCTGTTGACGGCTTCAAACGCACCCAGGAATCCAGCCAGGTCGTCACGATTGGGATATTGATCGCGGGCCACGCCGATGAAGGAAAGATCCACAAAGTAGTATCCAACAAGAGCCACCAGGGCGAGTGAAACCATCAGCAGCACATAGCGGCTTTTCAGAATCGCCCGGAAGGATGTGGTTGTCTTCTTCTGGTTTTTGGGCAAGTCGGAACGGATAAATTTACACTTTGATGTAATCACAAACAGAAGAGCCAAAGAACCGGCCAAACCTGCTGCTGCGCCTATCAAGAGGTTGGGAGTGCCCACCAGGCGAACCAGCGGAGCAACCAGAAAGCCGCTGATGACCCTCGCTATCATCTCTCCAGAACCTACCAGGGCAAACAGGCGTTTGCCTTGCTGCACATCAAAGAGCTGGCCTGCCAGAGTCCAGAATTCCAAATTAATTAAAACATCCTGAACATAATACCAGATATACAATCCTAAAGAGACAAAGCCAGCCTGAGGTGCGAGTTCAATTACCACGCGAAACACGACGGACATGGCCAGCAGAAGGGACAAATTGAAAACCAACAATTTTTTAAAGCTGAGCTTATCTTGCAGGCGGGCATACAGGTAGCCGACCAGCGGGGCGGCGATGGCTGAGCCAATATAGACATAGGGCATGTCATTGGCGCTAAAGTTGACCAGGTATAAGGTCGTGGCAGTGGTGCGCAGGAGAATTTGAGAGATACCGATAAAAAAAGAATGGATCAGCAAAAGGACCACCACCTGTCCTTCGCCGCTACGGAGGTTGAAAATCCTGGAAAAAGATGTGCGCATAAAAAAAATTTACATTCAGAGACAGATCACGTATACTAGATACAATCATTCTATCATAAGTTTATTTGTTCACCGTTGCTGGAGCTGCCATGGAAAAAATTCCTCAACAGCATGTAGATGAAATCACAAACTTCATCCATTCCCTGCCGCCTCAAACGTTGGGGCTTGAAAGTGTAAAGAAGATCAGCGTTTCCAATCTACCGCAAGGGGTGTGGAACTTTATTTATCGCGTGGATATCAATCACAGGCCATTTGTTTTCAAGATGGCGCCGCCAGCGAAAAGCATTGTGGCGGGTATGATTGATAATTCGGGGCGGGGGGAATTCGAAGCCTTGAAATGCCTGGAGCATCTCAATCTCTCTCCCAAGCCAGTGCTTTTTATTGAGCCAGGACCGCATTTTGAATACCCGGTACTGATCTATGAGTATGTGATTGGCGAACGCATGTCCTTTTTTGATGATATGGTGATGGCACGGGCAGCCCGAGCTTTTGCACAAATTCATTCAATGGAGATCACTCCTTTTGAGAAACGCTTCAGACATCGTTCTGAAACGCCTGAGAGCCTATTGGGAGACCTGAAAACAGCCTATGAGCGCTTCAATCAAAGAGATGACATTGTACCTGATCACCAATATTTATTTTCGCGTTATATTTCCCGTTTGCCGCAGGTCAATGCCAACATTTGTGCTGGAGAGCCCTGCCCCCTTTCGCTCATCCATGCAGATCCGGTACCAGGAAATATTATTCTGCAGAATCAAAGCATCTTTATCATCGATTGGCAAACTCCCATGATTGGTGATCCGGCTTATGATGTTTGGGCGTTTCTGGCGGATGCCTTCACTTTGTGGGATTGCCAGGAACCACCCACTGAAACCCAGAAACAGATTTTCATCAGAACCTACCTTGAGAATCGGCCTGATGATACTCTTCTTGAGAGGATTCGCACAAAAGAGCCCTATTACCTTTTAAAATATGGTCTGCATTGTTCAAACCGGTATCACGATTACCGCTTCAAGAAGATTCCTTTGGAACAGGTGAGGGGGAAAGAGAAAAATTTTGAAAAATACGGCGCAACTGCCAACATTATTCTTGCGCGGCTGGCCGAATTGCTAAACTAATCTGCTCTGATTTCCAGAAATTCGCTTCTTATAAACCGTGAGAACTGGCCACACATTGTAAAGCTATTTTCCCTGGGATGGCACGGAAGTGGCGCCTGATTCTGTTTTTGCTGCATAGAGACTGATCCATTTGCCGGTTAATCTATCATAATTGGCTGTGCCCCAAACAAAGCGGTTGGGGATGAGTTGTTTATAAGGATCAGGGGGATAGAGAGATGGAATTTCCAGACTGGTCTTGATGGCAGTCAGGGGGTAGAAGGCAGCATAGGCATTCATGGCCTCTTCGCTGATGGCCCACGCCATAAATATTTGCGCATCAGGATTGATTTGATTCTTCCGTAAAATGGCCACCGCCTCCACTTCCCAGCCAGATCCTTCTTCTGGGAAGATGACTTCAATGGAATTGCCTTTTTTTATGAGATCCACACCGGCAGAATCCAATGCAATTCCGATAGGAATATTCCCCTTGGCGGCATTATCACAGGGTTTACGGCCTGAATCAGTGTAGGTGGTGATGTTTTTGTCGAGGTTGGAGAGGTATTCCCAGGCCTTTTCCTCCCCCCAAAGCTGCATCCATGATGAGACGGCCATAAACCCTGTTCCAGAGGAGTTGGGATTGGGCATGGAAATGAGCCCTTTATAACGAGAATCGGTCAGAGCCTTCCAGGAACGGGGAATGGGCAGGCCGAGCTCGGTCATCTTATCGGTATTCACACAGATAGCCGAGACATAGATATCAAAGCCAATCCATGAAGGTGTGGTGGTGTGGTCACGCATGGTGGTGCTGATTTTATTGATCCGGTCAAGCGTGTCACCTTCGCTTGTCACAAAGGGTTCCAAGAGGCCTTCCGACTGGATGCGCAGCATGGCTGTTCCTGCAAGCCCCCAGATGATATCAGCGCGTGTGGCAGCATTTTTTTCCGCAATGACCTTACGCTCGAGATCCCAGGTATTGTAGCGTTCAACTTTTACTTTGATTTCTGGATGGGATTTCTGAAAAGCTGAAAGATATGCATCAATCTGGTTCTGACCCAGGGCAGAATAAATAAGCAGGGTGGGAGATTCTTCAACGACCTGTTTAGGCCAGAAAGGCAGGGCTTCAAGTTGAGCGCAAGCACAAAGCAGCCAGCTTGAGATGAGAAGAAGCGTGAGGGTCCGTTTTAGGCGCATGGGTTAATTCCGGATCACCATAGGCAGGTAGATAAATACAGTAGGGGCAGGCAGCGGGTCACGTTCAACCTGCATGACAATGGTTTTGACTACTTTGGCACTGCCGTTGTAGGCGGTGATAGTGAACATGGTGGTTTCAGTGAGTGGGAAGATTTGCTGACCAATGGCGGAGAGGCCAGAAAAGACCTGAGGGCTGTTGGGGGCAGATTTTACCTCAAGGACAATGGCAGTCACTGCGCCGGTGATGGCCCAGTTGAGGGTGGCCCGAACCTGCTGCCCATAAGCCAATTTAATTTTCTCGGGGGCTACGGCAAAGGTGTCAATTGCAGGGGGAACCGGCGCCAAGGTGGGTGTGGGGGCTGGAGCTGGAACAGGGGGGGCTGTGGGGGTGGGAGCCGGAAGGACTTTGATCTGCCGGAAGTCATTGATGGAGGCAGAGGCATTGGCGGCAGTGAGCATCAGGACCACTGCTTCGGTTGGTGAAAGGGAAATGGTCCCTGAAGGGGGCAGGGAATCGCCAATGGGTTTAATGGAAACAACATCCACGCCAGAGACTCGCCAGCGCACTTCTACGGGCTGACCGGCAATGACGGTGGCCGGTTCGGCTGAGAAACGTTCAATGACCGGCCGGTTAGAAGCCACCAGGCTGCTTTTGATTTCAACAGGTTGTTCGACTGCTTTTTCGGGGATGGAGTTGTTATAAGCTTTGAGGATAAAGATGGTGGGTTTTTCCAACTTCATCTCCAAAGAACCCGCGGATGATTCAAGTTCAGTTTCAGCACCATCAGTTTGATTGAATAGCACCAACTTGTCGGAATCTACCACCAGCCAGGAAATGATGACATTGTCTCCCTGGGTGGGGATGCGATCAGGAGTGGCCTCAAAGAGAAGGATTTCTGGTTTGACCGGACTGACGCGAATTTCAATTTTGGCTGGCTGCGAAAGTGGCGGAATGATGTTTGAAAGCCAGGTACTGGCACGGAGTTCGTAAATGGTTGATGATATGGGATGGACGATGGAGGTGCGCGAGTTCTTATCTGCAGGTTCACCATTGATGGTGTAATCAACCAGGAATGGCGGGAAGGCGTCCCAATGCAGGATGACCTCTGATCCGGCGCGAATAGATTTTTCGTTGGTTGGCGTAGAGGTGTACAGCGTGATCCGTGGGGTGAACAGGAAAATGACCAGGAGGACAGCCAGGGCAATGCCCAGGAAGACGATCCAGGGGCCGAAAAGCGGCCTGTTCTGAACCATTCCCAGCACGGCTCTGGGCGTGAGAGAAGATTCTGGAATGGAGGTGGTGATGGTGATGCTGTGCTGGCGAGGGCTGACCGCGATTAAATCACGTTGATTGGGGGTGATGCGAATAGGAATGGCAACGCCCTGACCGCGGCCAAGTTTAAAATCAGCTTTGGAGACCAGGCGGGCTTTCTCACGTGGAATGGAAAATTCCACGGCACAGTTGCGTTCATCGTCATTGCCTTCGAGGTGAAAAGTTGGGCTGCTGTTACCATTATTTTGAATGGTCAATGTGGTCAGAGCTGTGCGGCGGCCCCAGGTGGTTTTCACCTGGCGGGGATCCAATTCGGTCACCGAAAAATCATAATAGGGAGTAATCACCAGGCTGCAGCCCACTCTGGAAAGGCGGTTGGGGTGATTACGGGAGCTGACTTGAATGGCAAAGAAATGCATTCCCGCCCGGCTGGAGGGAAGCCTGGGCGGTGTGATGGCAATATGGATTGTGGTTCGTTCACCTTCGTTCAGATTGACAGAAGAGGGAGAAAGTGCAACCCAATTGTCGTTAAGACCCAACACATCCACGGTAAACTGGGCCACGATGGGGCCGCCGTTGGTGATGTGCACGGGAATGGTCAGCACCTGTTCGGTGTCGATGGTCCATTCCTGGCCTTCCACTTCCACCATAATAATGTCATCAATTTCCGTGGGAGGAAGCACCTTGAACAATTCGGACTCAACAGCCGGGGTTTCTTCTTTTTTTGTTTCAGGAGGAAGCAGGGCAGCCTGCACCTGGGGCTGAGCAGCAACAGCCTTTCCATCCATCATAATGAGGACATGGCCATCCAATTCCAGCCGATCTAGCAGGCGGATTTCTCGAGATTCATTAACCTGAACAACCTCGCCATTCAAACGGATGGTTTCAGCTGCGCCAAGTGCCAGGAAACGGCTGGGTTTGGTACGATAATCAAGCACACCCACAAAAGGACTGATTCCAGGGCCGGTGATGATAATATCATTACTGGGATCCTGGCCAATATTGGCGATTCCACGAACCGGATCGAGCTCATAGAACTCTATGAGTCCGCCCGGTTTGATGATTTCAATCCGTTCAGCCGTTGATGCCATGATGTGCTTTCTTTTACATGGAAATGAACTGAATGGCCATTATGATCGTACCGATCAGAACAATCACAAACATAAAACCAGGCAAGAAGCGCCAGAACCAGTGCAATCCTTTCAGTTGAAATATGGCAACGGCGTTAATGATGGGCGATTGCTCTTCACCCATGGCTCGCGAAATCACCTCTACTGCATACTGCCCTGAACGGTGCAACTGGCGAGGTTCAACCTGAAGTGAGATCAGGCACGATTGCCCTGGCAGGACAGGGGGTGAGATGCTCCAGGGAGTGGGAACCGCGACCATTATGGTGCCGGGTTGGCTGGGGGGTGGGGCAGTTTTCACCTGGGAAATGGGTATAGGCCGGGGGCCTGAGGTTGAGCCAGTTTGACCTGTAAATGTATCCACCTGACCGCTCAAGCGGTAAGTATTCACAGAGGTACGCTGAGCCATTCTAAGCTGCTGCTCAGCGCCCCAAAAGGGCCGGCTGATAGAGCGGGGTAAAATGGATGCCAGGGTGGTGAGCATTTCTGATAGTGTCCCGGTCAGCCAGGAAGCCTTGGCAGCTGTTTGTTTCACTGCGGAGGTGTTGGCAGGGGCTGATCTGGCAGTATTTTTAACCGCTGGTTGGTAGGATGAAGGAATTTCAACTGCTTTTTCCACAAAAAGCGGCACCGGACTGGGGGGGAGAGTGCGTCCATTGACCAGCATCTGAATGTGGAGGTCAGGCTGTTCTCCCTTGACCATTATTTCAAACTGGTTCGACCGGTTGCCATCATTGATCAATTCAAGTATCACCTGGCGGCGCGTAATGCGGCGCTGCAGACGATTGATCAGCATTAACAGGCCAATGGCAAGGAGGATCACCATGAGAGCAGCAATGATGATCCCTGCAATGCGCAAGACCTGCCAGATATCCACTGCAGGGGAGGCCAATCCTTCCGATATGGAAACAAGGAGACTGCTCATATAAGGTCACCTGATTTTATGGTTTTGATGAGTCTGGATCATCAACCTCAGCCCACCAATCCGTTCTGGAGGCCAGGGAAGGGGTGGAAGATTCAATTTCTGGTTCTGAGGCGGCTGCCTCGGCTTTCATTTTGAGAACTTGAGGGGTAACGGCAGAGGATGGCTCTGAAACCCACCAGGATTGGCTTTCGTGAACAGGCGGGTTGGTAGATGATTGAGCAGAAGGTGCAGCTATATCTGCTGCTGGAAGGACTGGTTCAATTTTCACGGCATCAAGGGGAACCTGGGTCAGTTGGCTGGAAGAGGGAACAGGCCCTGTGGCAGAACCTGCTGCCGACGGAGAGATCATATCCACAGGATTGTGAGGAGAAACTGGACGGGATGGATCCAGAACGGTAAGCCGGTGGCGAAAGAAGGGCTGAACCTGGATGGTTCGGACGATGGTCGCTTCTTCACCTGGATAGGCTTTCTCAGCATTGGCGCGGATGGTGATATTGTGGTCGCCTGCCAGAGGAAGCGATCCGCGGTGATAAATGCGTAAACGCACCTCTTTTTCGCTGTTGGCAAACATGATAGGGCAGGGTTCAATATCGTAACAGGCAGAGGGCAGTCCATCAAGATCCAAAGCTACCTGGACGCTGTTTTGTTCTCCGTGATTAATGATGGTGATATAACCTTCAATTGTCTTGTGAGGGTCCAGACGGGTTCGAGGCAGAGAGATGGATAAGCCAATATGGTCAGATGATTGGCTGGATGCATTGGAGAAAGAACTGGAGAGGGAAAAGGTGAGGGTAAATTCGCCCACGCGGCATGAAACCCCATCGGTCAGGTCAATGACGCCCAGGGTTGCAACGGCTGAGGTTGATTCGGCGCCGACAAAGATGGGATCAGGAGCCAGATTGATGATTTTGGGATTGGTTGCTGGCTGGGACGCAATGATTTGGGCATGAGTAGGGGCAACACCGCCGCCGCGTGTTGGGCTGAGGTGGACATCGCAGCGGGGATCGCTTCCAATGTAGACAATATCCTTTTCAATTGGAATTTCTTTTCGCCAGCCATCTTTATCGAAGATCTGAATGTGGTTGATGCGACTCATATCTTTTCTCCTAATCCAGCTGTGCAGGTGTTGGAGCTGGCTTGATACAAGAATTATATATCAAGTCAATGAAATGTCATCATAACTGACCACCACGACGTTTGAGCGCAAATTGCAAAATATTTTGACCCCATTCCTGGGCGGCACGGATCTGCTCACGTGTGGGTGGGTTTTCTGCTGTTTCTCCCTGCCAGAGCAATCCAGGGGCAGACCCAGTCAAAATAATACCATCAGCAATGAGCGTTTCTCCGTTCTGATAGCCAGCCGGAGGCACAGCAAACAGGTAAGGACTTTGCAAAAGAGGGTGGCGGGGAGGGATATTTTGAAAGGTAAATTCAGCTGCTGTGAAGATGCTTTTTGCGGCGTCAAAGGAATCGCCATCCAGACAATCCATGAGAAGGGTGCCGTGCCCTTTACGGACATAGTTGGCAAGCCCATTAATCTGTCCAGGATTGAGTTCGAATTTTCCTTTTGACACCAGGCAGACAAGGGTATTGTTTTCGATGCCAGGAGCAACCGCGGCATCGTCATCGATGGTTAAAAGCCAATCTGGCTGAGCGAGTGATTGAAAGGCGGATGCCCACCTTTTGGCTTTAATTTTTCCCAAGTAGGCGATGGCCAGGGAAGCTTCTTTCAGCACCGGCAGTTCGCGGCGATGCAGCAAATTGATCTCATTTTTGCTGGCAGACCGACTATCGACGGCGTTGGTGATGGGTTCAGAGCGGCTGCTGCGGCGCACCCTGGCAAGTTCCACCAATTGAGGTGAAAAGGTGGTTTTTGCCGAGATGGAAAATTCGGTGCTGACATGGTGCGGCGCGCTGGATTGGTTGGGGTTATCTGAACGCGGTTTGCTTTCGCTGAATGAAATGTAAATATATATCAGGCCTTCCAAATCGTTGCCAATATCATAGGCGACCGGCTGAGGGAGGACGATGGTCTGTCCGGCGGCATCCACAGCCACTCCCGGAGAGATAAAGACAGAAGAATCTGGTGGATCACTGGCAATCACCGATAAACCAGAAACAATACCCCAGCCATGCTGAGATAGCATGTGGAAACGCTGATGATGGCGGTGGAAAGCATGGGCTTCTTCCCATGTGTCAGCAGTGACGGCCATCCCATCGACAGGTTTGAGCCTGCGGATTGGAAAGAGTTTTATCAGATCATCCAGTTTCATAGGTCAATCCCTTCATTACTTGTTTTCAGGTTCAAGGGTTTCGATGTGCAGGGTGTAGGTGGTGTGCGCTGGTTTTTGGCTTTCGATGATTTCTTCAATCATTTTTTTAGTCTGAGAGGCCAGAAAAGATTCTTCTTTAGGAGAGAGACCGGACGAGCTGGCAGGAGGCAATTGAGCGATTACCGTAAAGGTGTGAGGGCGGTTGCCGCTGCCCAGAGCAATGCCATCTCCAAGCAAAGCTTTTTCACCGAGCACAAAGTCATTGGCCCGGTGCTCGATGATGGTGATTATTCCACCTGTGACGATTTCAAGATATTCTCGCAGAGCGTCGCGCGTGCCGCGGCGCTGATATAGGGAGACAGCGCGCTGGATGAGGGTGCGCTGGCGTTCTTCGGGCAACAAGGGGTCTATGGTCATCCCAAACCATGAAGCCAGCCAGGGGAGAAAATTCCTTGGAGTCATCCAGGGGTCAAAATAGTTTTCCACCACACCAATTTGTTGATCGATGGGAGCCCAAAAACTTTCAAAGAACATCAGAAAGCGATTTAACAGGTCATCTGACTCGAAAAATTCAGGCAGAAAACGCAGGTAACTGGCGCGGGCAATCACATTCAGGGTGGCGGTTTCCCGAGCGAGAATCAACCAGTTTGCATCAAAGACGGCCGCTTCTGAGGACAGGGTGAGGTGATCGTGGGTAAAGGGGATCTGGGCTGAGCACTGCAACTCAAAACGGGTATCTTCCAAGAAGGGGCCAGTGAGATACCAGATGACGGTTTGGGTCTGAGGGTCGCTGGCCTCAACTTCAACAACCTGTCCGGAAATATCGGGTGGAGTGAAAGCAGAAAGAGAGAGCTCCACCGGAACGGCCACCCGTAACACCAGATTCCTGGCTCCGGCAGGAATATCGCATCTTATGTGCAGTTGAGCTGTTTCGCCTGGATAGCGGTTGCACGGTTCAAAGACAAAACCCACTGAGGTTTGTCTGGGAGTGGTGGATGGAGCAGCAGACCTGGACATGGTCAATCATCTCCATATAATTCAGATAACCCAGCCATGATGATTTCATGATTGAGCGAACACACCAGCGTGTCTTCGGGGACTGGAATAACCTTTTCGTCTGTTTGAGTGAGGGGGGGAGGGGGTGCGCTGGCAGCCGCGTCGAGGGGAAGCTCCAGGCGAGGAATAACCTGTCTGGATTGCACTTGAACATCCAAGACGTATTTGACGCCAGGCACATGCTGAATCAGGGCAATTAACTCGGCAATAAAGAGATCTTTACCAAAAACCCAGCCTTCCCAGCCTGGCCCAGTGAAATCATCAGATGTATCCTCTGATGTTTGCAGGGGCAGCGGGCTGAGGTAGCTGCGCAGCCGTTCATCGATTCGCTGGCGGACGGTTTCTGGGTGAGAATAATCAGCTGGCACTACTCTGGCAATCACTTTAATGCCGAGGTAGGAGGGTTCGCGGACGCGGACGATGGAGGTGAGAACCCGGTATTGGTCCAGATATTGGGTAACGGTCTTAATGAGGTAATCATCAAGGGCAAGGTGAGATAGGTCGCCTGCGCGCAGGGAATCGGCCACTGCCGGCACTACCAAGATTTCAACCACTCCAGAGGAAGGCAAACCCTCCACCGGCCGAGGGAGATTGCAGCGCGCGCGGGCCACTCCACGGGAGGCTTCCTTGCAAATCTGTTGATAATCTTCCGAGGTCACCGCGCGTTTTTGCGCTCGCAGCATGCGCCGTGCACGCACTTTGGCTTCTTCGAGGGTCTCTGGGTCCTGTCCACCTGCTGCGCGGCGTAAATTGGTCACTCGTGAGATGTAAGCCAAAGCGGTGGTGATGGTCTGGAGGCTATCGACAGGTACATTGCCCTTCACGCCGCCGCCAAAACGGTAATGGGAGAAGCGAATGGTGCGGTGACTCTCAGGCACGCGGCCATATTGACGCATGGTTCCATCGGATTGGCGAATGGAGGGGCCGAATTGAACCACACCATTTGCCGTATCCAGCATGTAGTGACGATCAAAACGGTCGGAAAAAGCGAATGTGTCTACCCTTTTCCAGGGAACGAAGACCAGCTCACCCAGATTCATTTCTTCGACTTCAATGCATTCATCCGGCGTGGTTTCGAGAATGGGCGCATGGGAAAGGTTGAAGGTCTGGCCAGGATCGCCATTGCTCATGCCGAGATTTTCATAATTAATCACAATTGCATGCGAAGCGGGAACTGTTCCGCCCAAGGTGGTGGCACGCAGGGATACAATGCGTGGGGATTCGGTATACATGCCCTGGGACGGATCGCGCTGTTCAAGCCTGCAGCGCAACCAGAAAGCGCTGCGCCCCTGGACGGTTTCTGGTTTAAAGGCAAGCGGCAGGTAAAACACCAGGCTTCCTGCGGGGTTATTCAGGCCGCCAGTGGTATCCTTTTCACCTGGAAAATCGCTGGGGGTGATTTCAAGCCAATCTCCTTTTCCGTTGGAGCATTCCCACACCCAGGGGGGATCCTCGCGGCGAATACCCACAGCGGCAGTGGGATTGCATTGGAAATCCAATTTGAGAATATGGCCAGAAATATCCACAGTTTCATCAAAACCGAGATAGAAAGTATCGCCGGGTTTCGGTTTTTGCTGGTTGAATGGATAAAAAATTTCAATTCCAAGACGCGGCAGGGCGTTTTTGTGAAATTCAGATTCACGGCGCACCTGGGTCAGGCTGGGAGGTTTTATCACCAACTTGCGCTCAGTGGTAAAGATGACCTGTTCCTCATCACCGCTCGGGCGTGAAGCGACCTCAACACCTTCAGGGACGATAACCGAAGTGGTATCTTCCGGATTGATAGGCAGGGGAACGGAGAGCCAAAAAGTGAGATCTGTTTTGGCACTGCTGGCTGGCTGCAGGGTCGTCCCAAGGAGTTCAAGGAACTTCAGGTAATTTTTCTCAGGCACCTGATTGAGCCGGTATGTGATCAGCTCGGTCATCCAGGCAAACAATTCTATGAGGGTAATGCCTGGATCGGAGAGGTTATACTCGGTCCATTCAGGGCAATAGTGGATGATGCGTTTACGGGCTTCATCCACCAGATCGCGCTGGAAACGAAGGTCATCAAGGTTGGGGGAAGGCAAGGACATAGATGAACTCTCCTGTAATTACCAATTTTCTTGCCCGGCCAGGTAGAAGGGATAAACAATACTACGCTGGTCGTGAGTGGTTTTGATGTAATAGTAAATCTCAGCAATCAGGGCATTATCCTGTTCGGGGTCCAGAGATACCAGCACGTTCAATACGTCAATGCGCGGCTCCCAGCGGGTCAGGGCTTCGCGCACATACATTTCCAACAGAGTGGCCGTGGCAGAATCGCGAGGTTCGAACATCAATTCATAGGCACGGCAGCCTAGCTCAGGCCGCATCACTCGTTCACCTGGCCGGGTGGCAAGAATGATGCGGATGGATTGTTCGATATCTTTCTCACCAGTGACAAGGGCTAGCTCGCCGCGGGAATTAACCTGCAGCGGGAAGGCGATGCCTTTACCCAGGTATTCTTTGCGATAGTCGGTGGCCATGACAATCTCTCTTTTCAACCGCCAATCAGAACGGTAAATTCACCTTTGATCACGGTGGTTGCAATGGGGACGGGCGGCACAGGCCCGGGAGGTTGATTGACTCCTACCACCAGGCTGGTGACACGGGCCGCGGGTTTGTTGCCAATCAACACAGTAAAACTGCCCATGGTAATATTTCCCTTAACGTTGCAGATTGGCCCTGCAACGTTATCACCAACCACAGCAGCCGGGAGATTCCCGATCAATACGGTGGGAACGCCGGGACCAATGATGGAATCGCCGGTCGCAGTCGTATCGCCAATTCTTGCAGCTGGAAACATAGCAAATTCCTCCGGATCCTAGTTAATTTGGACCAGGCTGCCCTTGATCTGGGTAACCCCAGAGCTTTTAAGGGCTGCAGTGCCCGAACCGTTCACTTCAACAGATAGGCCTTTGACAGCTGTGGACGCCGTAGATTCGATGGTCATGCCGCTCGTGCCTTTGAACGATCCCTTTCCGGTCGATGATTCAAGAGCCATATCGCCCATGGATTTTGCGGAGATTTTGCCCTGAGCAGATTGGATGACCATATCATTCGCTGCCTTAATGGTCAATTTTCCGCCAGCATCAATCACCATATCACCCTTGGACTTGATGGATAAAGTATCATTGGATTCAATCAGAATGACAGATTCTGATTTTACAGTGATGGTGTTGTTTTTGGTATCAATGACAATGCTGTTCTTTTTACTTTTATCCATCACAATGATCTGCTCTTTATCTGCTGTATCATCCAAAATAATCAGATGGCCTGAGCGGGAGCAGATAATGCGCTGGTTTATCTTCTTGTCGCTGCCAATGATGTCTGCTGTGCCCACCGGGGGTTTATCTTTTTTATTCCAGAGAGCACCGACAATATACGGAAACTCAATATCGCCATGGTCGAAAGCCACCAGCACCTCGTCATTGACTTCCGGTAAATAATAGAAACCACGTAATGACCCGCCCATCGGGGTGACGATCCGCGCCCAATTACTGGAAAATTCAGCGCCATTGGCGGGGGGCATCCAGGGGAATTTGACCTGCACGCGCCCCAACTTTTCTGGATCATCCACATTTGTCACCAAGCCCACAACCACGCCGAACAATTTCTGATATCCTTCAGGTGCCTGATCTGAACGCAGTAAATCGGCCACAGTGTACGGATTGCGTCCATTCACACTGAAGAAAACGGTGTAAGCGCCCTGCCGCCAGACATGCCTGGCCTCAGAGACATAATAGGTTCCATTAAAACGCGTGCCAACGCCTTTGATGGTCACCTTGCGCCCTGCCACCAGACGGGGATCTCCGATTCGAAGCACGCCATCGGCTTTGATAAATTCACTTTCCGCCTCGGCAAATTGGGCTTTGGCGATGGCAGTAGCTTGGTCAACATTTATCAGTGATAGATCCAAGATGGTTTCGAGGCCAGCATTGTTCACCGCCGTCTTGGACTCAGAGCTGCCCTTTTTTCCGAAACCGATGCTGGGAATGGTGCCGCTGGTATCCGAACTGTTTTCTGCGACCAGAGCCGTCTTGGTTCCCGGGTCCCACCCACGGGCAATGGCTTTGGTCAACGCGCCAATCAGGGTCACACGGGGTTCAAAGCGGCTGAGATTTGTGCCCCATATCAGTTCAGAAGGGGTTTCTGATGCTGCACCGCGGTGAAAATCGGCTGGCTTGAAATAAACGGTTTTATCAATGGCATAAATCTGATAACCATAAAGCCTGGCACGTGACCAAAGAAATTCAAGATCGGTCTGGTTGTACTGCATGACATAAGAGTATTTTACGTTAATGGAGTCAACCTGCGATGTAAGGCCAGCGCTGGAAATAATTTTTGAAACGATGTCGGTTTCAGACAGGGTTTGAGATGTTGGGCTGGCATCGCCAAAAGTCAGCGTTTTCTTTCCCTGAGTTAACCGGTGCAGGTAATCATACCCGCGAACTCGCAAGGCGCAATTGTTTTGCTCATTAAAAATGGGTTCCAATGCAGTAACTTCACCAATGACCACAGCACTGGTCACAGCGGAGGTTGTCCCGGGAATTTCCTCATTGACAAATTCGATTTTTACTTTTGCCCCCAATTTAAAGGGTGTATCCGAGTTGATATAAGTGCCTTCGATTCCGTCATCGAGGGTGATGGTGAACATGGTGGGTAAGTAGGTGTTGGTATCAACCACCACCTCCACCAGGTTGTTGGCAATGTTGGTTAATTGGGTGCCGTTGACATATATTTTGACGGATTCTGCAGAGATATTCGTGGGCATGATAACTCCTGATCAGGGAAGCGGCGGGATGATGATGATCTGTCCTGGGCGAAGGTCGCGCGGGTCGAGGATGCCGTTGGCTTCAGCAAGAAATCGCCAATGTGAAGGATGGCCATACTCCTGATAAGCGATGGCATCCAGGCGATCGCCCATTTGAATAATGCGGGTTTTACGCGGCTCAGTCCGAGATGTGGGGTTGGTTGACCCGGAACTGTCGTCTGAGGGATCAAGCTGGGAAAAATCTACGGCAGCGCGCGCGCGAACAGGCCTGCCATTAGGCTGGAACATGGTATAGGTGATGCTGACCCTGGTTACCACGGCGATAAACAGCGTGATGGAGCCCCATATGAATTGCACCCGGGGCGGAGGTTTGCGGCGCCCGTCAGAGTATTTCTGGCTATTGTCGCCTCCGCCCATGAGAGTCAGCTTAAGCAGCTCATTGGTGTATTTGCGAACATCCTGTTCTGAACTGCTGCTTTCACGGGTAGTATCAAACACCAGGTTGAGAGAAAAGGTGGCCGCGTTCCCACCAGCAAAGTTCAGATCGGGGGCATTCCGCTGGGGGATGGTTTCTTTGCCTTCACCCGAGGTGGCTGTTTTGGAAGACCAGGTGGCTTCTTTAACGATGGTTAATTCGTAGGGATTAAACTGACAGTAAATGCTGTGAACATTGTAATCAAGCACCTTGATTTCAGCCTGTTTTATTTCACTGGGGCTGGCATTGGTGCCGCTGGGGAGCAGGGTGTTTAATAAACTGCTGACACTCATCAGTGATCTCCTTTACCGCCGCGGGTGGCGTTCCATTTCGATGGCCAGAAGGCGTTTCACCAGGGGATAAACCTGCTGGGCGAGAGAGTGAAGGTCAGGCGGTTGGCTATTTTCATTGTCCTGTTTGCCCTTGGAAGGATCGTGTTGAGAATCTGTTCTTTCAGGTTCTGTGTTTTCAGGATTTTCTTCGCGTTGAATTACTGGGGTCGCGGCCGGAACCGCCTGAGGAAGGCGCAGCACCATTTCAGGTGCACTTTCTGAATATGGGGAGGGAGCAAAATCTACGGGCGTTTCGTTTTTGCCGGCCGCACTTTTTTGTATTGCGCCCTTCATGATCGGGTGACGAAGAATCATTTTAGGCGTTTCTGGCCGCGAGGTGGGCGCTTGAAGGTGGATAGATGGGTTTGGAAGTTGATTTTCACCGGACGGCTGGCTAAGCTGCTTGGATGGCTTTTCTGAACCTGAGGCAGCCTGTCTTATGGCGGGTTTGGTCGTCATCCGCACTGACATGGGCGGCTGGACTGCTTTTCTGGGCCGGGCCGGAGAACGGCGGATGATGGATGACGCACGGCGGATCAGGTGGAATGAAGGAACAGGGAAGGGCATTTCATTGTCCCGCCGGCTTGATTTGATGGAAAGCAATGAAGGTGGTACAAATGAAGGGGATGGAGGCTGCTGTGACAAACTGGCCGGTGAGGTTGAGCTTCCTATCTGATGAGGGGCTGCCTGCGTGGCGTGCGCCGCTGGTCCAGTCGCTTTTCCGGCTGAGGGGGCGAGTGGAATGGCCTCTGGCATGGAACCTGTTGATGACTGGGTTTCATGGCTGTGGGGGGCAGAGGGGAAGGAAGGCAGCGGGATGGATCCTTTAGATGAAGCGGCCTGTTTGACCGGGGGAGCTTGAAGAATCTGGGGAGGTTCTTGTGGGTTGGACTGACCTGTAATTGACCGGAAGGCGGGGGATTCCTGAGAAATGGAAGGGCTAATCGAAGTTGTTTTTGGAGGCGTGGAGGAAATGGATGATTCTGATGGAGGCAGGCCATTTTCTGAATGGCCCTGGCCCAAAGGTGTTGATAAGGTCTGGTGGATAGCCGGTGACGAAGATGGATGAACCAGAGGTTGAGGTGCAAGGTTCAAGGCGGCATTCTCTTGATGTGATTCCTCGGGAGGAAAGGCTTTAGGAAGGCCCGGAGCAGCTGCAGGAGAAGCCGGAAAAGCTGCAGATTCCGCAGCGGGGTTGACAGGAGAGGCTGTTGGCGAGGACGGCGGCGCGGCGCTGGCCCTGCGCTGAATGGCCTGGGGTCTGGGTTGGGATGGTGGGATTGGCAGGGAGGGCCGGGCAGTGGTGGTTTTTTGGGGACCGGTAATGGGTGTGGTTGCCTCGATGAGAGGGGTTTCAGAACGGCCGATGTGTGAGGATTCGGCGGGGAGCGATTGCTTCTGAATTGGCTCGGTCGGTGTCACGGCCTGTGCAGACTGTCCCAGAGAAGATTTTAGAAACAGATCACCTGGAAGCGGATTTAATGGCATGATGGGGCGAGGTGGTTGTGAAGTAATCGAAGCTGGCGGTTTTAAGTTTGATAAAGATGAGCGTTGAATATGTGGTTTTCGCAGCAAAGCGCGGGCAGATCGAGGTTGGCCAGGCTTCAGGGTGGGTGATGAAGGATGGGGCAATACGGTGTGTGTTTCAAGTGGAAAAATACGGCGAGGGCTGCGGCGGATCCACTGAGATGAACCTCGCAAAATGCGGGTTATTGGTATATTCTTCCCCGATCCTTGTGTATAAGGCTGAAGTGAGCCGGGTGGGGATTGTAATGAGGAGGTTTCAGGGAGGTTGAAGGCCGGGCTTTCTGGCATTGGCGCCAGTGAAGAACTCGGTGATGGCGGAGGTAAAGTTGCGCGATGTTGAGGAACTGTAAGGTGAACCAAAGGTTTTTCGTCTGGACCGTGTGTTATTTCAGCATCAACCCCGATCTGTTGGTCATTGAGGCTGGCAGCCTTTTCAGTATGCGCGGGAAGGGGCGGCTCACCGGAGGTGGCCACAACGGTTGGGGGAGGTGTGACCCCGGCTGCCGGGATTACCGGTCGGCTGATGACCGCAGGAGGTTCGACTCTGGCAATGCGCTGTAAATGGGCCGGCATTTCGGCAGGCACTGACAGTGGTTCAACCTTGGCATGTGGTCTGGCTGGCAATTCAGTCATATTTGAGGAGGGCGCCGCTTTGGGAAAATTCATTGAAGGCAATGGTGACGAAGCCTGTGAGCCTGGAAGGGCTTTCTGGGGGCCAGGCTCTGACGGCTGGATAGGTGGATGGTTTTCTTCTGTTGGGGAGAAGAAATTTGCGGATTCTTTGGAAGCCAGTGGGTGATTTGGGGTGGAATGCTGTACCGCCTGGGTGGGAGTATCGTGGGGGATCCTCTGAATAATGGAAGGCGCTGGTGACTGGGGTAGAGGGCGGGCTCGTAATACCGGCTGATTTGATGGCGGCACTGGTGGAAGCATGGGGGATTCTGCCAGCGGCGAGGGGGAGACCGGGCTGGCCTTCAACAGCGGTTGATCTTGCCGCTCTGCTGGCGAATTTTCTGGTCTGATAGGTGGCTGAACTGAACGTTTTTCAATGATGGGGCCGGCAGGCTGGCTTGCAACTGGCAGGGGGTGCATGCGCTCAAAGGGCTGGGCTTCAGCGGCCTCCTTTTGAACTGCGGGTAAAGGGAGTGAGGGGGCAGGCTGTCCTTCAGGCCGCACAAGGGCTGCATTGGAGCCGGACAATGTCGAGCCTGTCTGCAGGGGGATCACCGGGGGTGCCGCCGTCGATGATTTCTGCGGAGGAGCCACCTGCGGGAGAGTCGGCCCTGAAGGCTCGTGGGGCGATCGAATTATTGAACCTTCAGGAGCAGATCCAGATGCAGGTGTGCGTCTGATGATAGGTTCTTGAGGTGCGGCAGGCTGGGATTCTGTTCTGTGGGTCAAAGGTGAGGGCAGGCTGCTTTCAGCAGCCTTTGCCGATGGCGGGGTAATGGGAGCAGCTGTGAGCGGCTCCTGTTGGATGGCAGCGGGTTGGCTGGTGGGGTTTGACTCGATGACTGGAATGGCGCGCAGGATTTGTGGGGATGAGACAAGTTTGCCGCCTGGCAATATTGGGGGCTGAGAAGCACCGAGAGGGGAAGGTGATGTATCAATGCCATCTGGTTTTTCCGGCAGGCTGGAATTCACCCACATTTCATGTTCAGGGGCAATCGTCCGGCGAATCACAGGGGTAATGGAGGGACCAGATGAAGATCCTGGCTGATTGGTCGGGAACGATATTGCCAGGGATTTCTGAAGTGCGGGGCGGGACGGCCGGATGGCGCGGGGGATTCGTCTTATGCCGAGCTGAGTAGGCCGGGCAGGAATGCTTCTGGTTGCCTGAGAAGCTAAAACAGCCCTGACATGCCTGCCGACAGGGCGTGGAGGTGGGGTGGGTAGCTGAGGCCGGGGTCGAACCGGTAAAACCTGTGGAGAATGCCCGGGTGTTTTTTCTAAGGATGATATGGCTTTCGGCAGAAAGGGCATGTTGACCCGGAGTGAATCGGGGGCAGAGCGATCCTTTGCAAAGGCAGGCAGAGCCAGCGGGGTATTGGATGCGCGCAAAGGAGGTATACTGACGAGCGGCGCTTCAGCAGATGTGGCTTGATCTGGTTCGATTGATTTTGTGGACGGCGCTGACGGGGCCGGCTGCAGGGTGGGCTGGATTTTCTCGCTGGAGGGTGGCCTCGGGATGACTACAGAGGTCAATGGGCGAAGAGACGCACTGGTGTCAGCGGCAAAACCAGCAGTTTGAGACGGCGCATCTGCGCCGCGCTGGTTTTCAGGAGCGGCATGGCTGGACCCAGAATCTGAGGTGGGCCGGAAGTCACGCGATGGCTGACCTGGCGATGGAGATGGGGGCGGGGGTACAGGCAAGGGCGGCGCCGGTTCACTCCCTGGCAGGTTAGGCCGAGGGCGGCGCGGCGGAGGGGTTACAATGTCATCCCGGCGGGTTCCAGGCGGCGGCCCAGAAGGAATGTCATCATCTGAAGATTCGCTGATTTCCCGGCGAATGGGGTTGGATGGTGACGGCACAGGGGGCGCCGGCAGTGGAGGAACTCTTAATAAGGGAGATTGTTGGGTTTTTTCTGCTTCTTTTTCAGCGGAAGGGGGCAGGCCAATGCCAGGCGGCGGTTGAATGTTTGCCGTATGATGCCGCACTTCTTCAACCCGACTGAAAAGACGCTCTCCGGGCTGCGGTTGGCGGCGGACAGGTTTTGAAGATGGTGCCCGCGGCGAGGGAGAGGCAGCTTTGCTGGAAAAAGGGCCAGGGGTATCTGGCAGATTTTTCTGCAGGGGCTCAATGCGCATGCCAGCCGAGAACATACTGGGCCCTTTGAAGGTTTCGGTGGAGGCGGAGCTTGCGGAAACGGGGCCTGACCCGGCGGAAGGCCGCGGCAGAACCATTTCAAGATTTTTAGCCCAAGAGGGTGCCTTTTTTGCCAGGTCTTTGGAGATGCCTATTGGCCTGGTGCTGAAGAGAGTCTGGCGCAGATCTCCGGCAAACCTCTGTATGATCTGACCGATTTTTAAGGTGCCTTCATTTTTGTGGTCCTGAACAATCCGATGGCTAAATTTCTGGGTGATCAGCTGGTTTTCTGGCTTTGGAGAACGACCTGACTTGGTAAACGGGCGATGGAGGATCATCCGCTGTGTGCGGCGCTGCGACTGCTGCAGGCGTTCAACGATGAGCGGCAGAGGTGTGGGTGGAGATGATTTCTGATCCTGATCCATCATATCAACAGCTTATGATAAAACGGAGGTTATCGGACTCATGGGTGTCCCTGCCTCATAGCTGAGGGAGATACCATGATGAACAATTTCGATGGATTCGAAGACGATTTCTTCACTGGATGTGTTAAGTGATGTGATGGACCAGCTGACCGGATAGGCATCTTCGACATCCCAATGCTTCAGTTTGCCATAGCCTGAACTGGCCATCTGCCAGTTGACCGGCCCCACTGCAGAAAGCATGTTGGCGCCCGGCGAGCCCTGGATGATGGAGAAATTGATCCGTTTGACATCCAGCTCATAGATACCTTTGTTGAACCAGTCCCAGAGCGCCCGAGAAAGAGAGAGGCCGCGTTTAAGGACGAGGTGTTCATAGGATACAGGGCCGGGAAGATTATTTGTCAAATAATTGACACCACCTTCGCGCACCGGTTCGACTTCGCGTTTCATGCCAATGCCGCTGCATTCACTGAAGATGCCAACAATCACCCCGGATAACTCAATAAAGAATAGATAGGCAGGTGCGGCATCAAAGCGAAAACCAAGCGTTTTTTCAAGGGCGCGCATTCCGGCAATGGCTGTGGTGGTGGCTGCGCCCGTTGCCCGGGTTGTGGCCAAAGTGGCCAGGCGGGTGGTGGATGAGACCGTCTCCCTTTTTTTCATGCTGCCAGATACGGATTGAATTAAGCCTCCCATAAACCACCTCTTTAAATAGAACGCCCAAGCCGGTTGGCTTCAATTTCAAGATCCCGCTTGAGCAAACGGAAAATTTCTTCAGCTAACAAGGCAAGGTTGCCAGGTTGATCTTGCGTTTTCCTGCCTGAACGCTCTTTCAACTGATCCTGTATTTGAGATTGAAGCTCTTTTTCTTCCTGTTCACGATCACTCATGTTTACTTGCCTTCATTTAATTTGCGGTTAATCCGGGCAATTTCTGAAACCCAGCGGCGGCGGAGAGCATGTTCCATATTCATAATCTCATCCTGCGGCCAGTGGAAGTGGTAAGCGACATAGGCTACCTCCTCGTAAAGCTGGTCGAGGGGATAGCCTATCAATCCCCCCCCAGGCTCGCCAAATCCACCTCCATTTTGCCGCTGCAGTGGGGGCAGATGACCGTGCGCGATGTTTTACCGGTTTCATTAATGGCACGGTAGAATTCCTGTAAATAGGCCAGGTCTGCCGCAAAGAGACTTTCAATCACCCCTGTATTGATGCTGCGCAGGGTCCCAAGAGAGGTAATGACCCGGGCAAGGAGAACCACAACGAGATAGGCTTCGTTGGATTGAACGCGCATATCGGTCATGGGAGAAATCTCATCCATGGCTGTTGCCAGGCGCATGGTGCCCTTTTTATGGAGGTTTCCTTCCCGATCCACATAACCCATCGGTAAAGTAAATTCAAATTCTGTTTGCAGACTCATTGGACATCCTCTCTTTCAATCACTTCAGCCACAAGGGTAACTTCAAAGCGCGCTGTACTGGTTGCACTGAACTGGTTCATATCAAAACCGGATAATTTGCTAGGCCAGACGTTTTCAAGATTCCAGCGTACCAGTGGCTTGTAAGTGCCATTGACAAATCCGTTCAGCGTGATGGTTCCATTGCGGCGGGCATGGTAGGTGTTGCCTTTGGCGGCCGCTACGAACCAATTGTAAAGGTTTTCGGAGCCGTTAAATCCTTTGGAAAGGACAATTGGCGAAAAGCGCGTGCGGCCGGGGATGAAGTGTGTGGTTGATTCACCGGACTCATAGGTGACTTCATGCTTAATGACGGAGATTTCGATTTCGCCGCCAGAGATGGAATAAAAGGAACCCATTGATACGCTGTCAATGGTCAGCTCATAATACGCATTGATTGGCGTATCTGTGCGTTCGGTGGACGAGGGTGGGGTAATTTTTTTCAGCATAGACATGGCTGAAACCATCCCGAATGGGGCTCCCGGATTGAACCGGAAACCCCATTCAAATCAGGCTAAGAAATTATTGGACGCGTTCCATCCCCTCATGGACGATGGTCATATCTTCGACCATGTAGGCGGTGCCGCCCGAGTCCATTTCAGGGCCGGTGACCTTACTGGGCCAGGCATTCACGAAGTTCCAGCGGGCAATTTCTTCATGAAGGGAATTATAGGCTACAATGGAGCAGTTTGTGCGAGCTTCTGCAATTTTTCCTTCCACCACCAGCTGGCGCCATTTCCAGATATCCAACTGACTGGTGACGCCGCGTTTGAGGGTCACTTCCGTCCAGGTTAGACGGCCGGGGATCTTCATGATGATGGTTTCGCCTTTTTCACTGACCACTTTATGATCGACGACTTCGGATTCAGAGCCGATGCCGCCGACATTGGTAAAATAGCCAGACAGCTTACCTTCAATTTCCAGGCCAAACTCAAATACAACAAGGGGATCTTCACGATCTGCCATAGTATCGTCTCCTTTCAAGAATTAGGTTTGAAGATCATCCAGCGCACTCGTTATTCAGAACCCGGGCCAGCCCACTGGCTGATACGGAAGATCACGAATTCTGCCGGTTTGACGGGGGACATGCCAATTTCGACGATGAGGCGGCCCATGTCGCGGACCTCGGGCGGATTGAGTTCATCATCGCATTTCACGTAGAAGGCTTCTGCGGGGGTGCTGCCAAAGAGAGCGCCATCGCGCCAGACTGTCTTCAAGAAGGCATTAATATCGCGGCGCACTCTGGCCCACAGTTTGCGATCGTTTGGTTCAAAGACCACCCACTGGGTGCCGTTCTGGATGGATTTCTCAACGAAGTTGAAGAGGCGGCGTACATTAATATAGCGCCATGAGGGGTTGCTGGAGAGGGTGCGCGCACCCCAAATGCGGATGCCGCGGCCCGGGAATGAGCGGATGCAGTTAACCGCGTTGGGGTTGAGCGTGTCCTGTTCGCCCTTGGTGGCTTGATAAGCCAGGCCGATGGCACCCTGAACCACTTCATTGGCGGGAGCCTTGTGAACGCCTCGTGTGCCATCACTGCGCGCCCAAACGCCAGCCACATGGCCTGAAGGGGGCACATAAATGGGCTTATTGGTGGCTGGATCCATGACCTGGATCCAGGGCCAATACATGGCTGCATATGAGGAGTCAAAACCTGCGGTTTCCATGCGCCATTTCTTGATTTCCTGGGGGTTCATATCTGGCGGCGCGTCGAGGATGGCCACGCGGTCTCCCAGGCGTTCGCAATGACCGATCATCATGGTTTGCACGGCTTTGATCATATCAAGGCCGACTTTTTGCCCAGGGATAGGCGACATCAAATCAGGAACGACGACCATGGTGACATCATCCAGGACTTCGAGCCCCTCAACGCCGCTGCGCTCTGTTACTTTGCCCTGAAATTCGGATGTTGTGGGGGCCGGCAGTTTGGCCTGTTCAATAACCAGGGTCTGTTCCTGGTCGCGCGGCCACAGGCGAGTGATGGGGGCTTTAGGATCAGGCACCACCAGTTCGACCAACCGAGGAACTTTGTTTTCCTTATATGAAACACGAACCTGCTTGACACCCTCCACTTCCACTTCGTGGAGCATCACCTCAGGGATGGTTTCTTCCAGTTTCCACCCGCCCGCGGCTTTTTCGCGCTCAACGATCAGCGTGAAGGAAGGGGCCGAGGCTTCGCCAGCCGCCGCAGCGCTATCAGCGGGCGGTGTTTCTGCAGGCTTATCACCTTCTTTTTTCTTATCAGAAACGGGGGCTGGGGCAGGCAGCGCTCCGGCGCCGGTGATACGAACTTTGAGGCGCAGGCCTTCATAGCCAGCCTGGCGGGCCCGCACAACAAGATCGGGCTTTCCAGAGGCATTGAGCAGATAAGCCTGGGCTTTGGGAATGGTGCGAACGCTGGTCACATAGCAGCGGGTGCCTCCATTGCTGAAGTAGCCATACACAGAATGGGGCATGTAAGCGCCAGGGACAAATTCACCAAAACGTTCCACATATTGAGACCAGCTGGTGACAAGCTGAGGCTTGTTGAGCAGGTCTTCTGTGACCAGTTCGCCGTCAATCTGGCGGACGATCTGCGCTTTTTCACTGAAGCCAACAAAGGCGGCCATCGCCGTGCCAACACCTTCGATGGGCTTTGGTCCGCGATCCACTTCTTCTACATATACACCTGGTGACAGATATTCGGGCATCTTTACCTCCTGGGGTTTGAAATGGGTGAAATGAGAACAGCATGTTTATGAACGATGGTTTTCTTGATGGAAAGACGGCGGAGGGCGTTGTGGATTCATGGCCGGTTCAAAGGGTCAGGTCATAATCTGGTGAAGGCACAGCCAGTGGGATTGATTTCAGCGGTTTCTGGTTCAGGCGTGCCTCCAGTGTGTATGCGCCAGCGCGCAGTTTGCCAATTGTGAAACGGCCGTCTTTTTGCAGTGTCACCTCCTTACCGGTTTCAAGCACAAACAACTCCAATTGATCTGAAGGAAGGTCCGTATGGATGGTTCCCCCAATGGTCCAATACGCATTTTCTCCCGCTTCGGCAAGCAATTCCTGCTGGTGAGCTGGAAAAACTGCCTGACCAACGCGAAGTTCCAGAGTACGCACCATTGGACCCACGAGTGGGGCATAGGGGTCCATGGTGATGGTGATGGTGAGGACAATTCCTGGTCGGACCTCGTTATCCAGTGCATTCCATAAATCAGAGGGGTTGGTGAGGGTTTCGGGTTGGGCGACCTGAATAGGCACCGGGGTAGGCTGGCCCTGCAGACTGCGGGTGAGCAAGTCGGGTGGAAGATAGGGCAGGCGAAAAAGGGCGAGGAGGGTTCGGCTGAGCAGGCTGTGTTCATCGTCAGAATCCGAAGCCCAGGCTGTGACAAGGTAATGAATATCCACCCGAACCGGGTTGCGTTTTTGGGTCACAGTGCCGTCGTTGTGGCGGGTGATGAGCCATTGCTGTGATCCACGCAGGCGCAAGTTTTCCCGAATATCGTAGAAAAAAACATTCAGAGTGGGCCGACTTAGTCGGGCAGACCATTCGCGCTTTGGCTGATTAAAGGAAATATCCACCTCATTGTGAGAAATGGGGATTTCCCGGATAAGAAGCTGGCGAATGGCGTCATCAAGGTCTTCAATCATGGTTATTTGCCCGTCGTGTTTTCTTTAAGCTGCGCAATGAGGTGGCCAATGGCACCAACGGAATCCTGGGCCACATTTTGAGCCAGGTCCATGGTGCTGGAAACGGATTTTGTTTCAGTCACCGCTTCTTCATCCAGGTCGGGCGTATCGCTCTTGGCTTTTTTGATACCTGAATCAACACTGCTGTTGTCTGATTTCCCTTTGGAGAAACGGCTGGCGATGGAGGCCAGTTTTGCCATGATGCCGCTGCCCATGCCGCTGGCTTTGATGGTTTGAGATTTGAAAGCATTGCTTTGCAATTCGTTTTGCTTTTTCATTTCTTTTTGCACCCAATCGGGGGTTTTGGTGTCGATGGGTGTGTCGCCTTTTTTGTTCAGCTTGGATTCATTTTCCCAGCCAGGAGAAGTGTTGCCGGTCTTGAAATCTGATTTTGTTTGCACGTTGTAAAGATCGGTAGTGGCGGCGCCAATGCCTTGAAGTACCGGACCACCGAGAGTCGGCGCGCCAATGGAAACACTTTTTGAGGTGACCTGCTGGGCGATTTTGGTGCCAATGGATGTGGTATGGCCGACGCCGTGGGCAATAAACGAACTGGATTGGGCCAGGTCAAACGGATTGATAAAAGCTCCACCGCCGGTGACAGAATTGACACCGGGTCCCAGGGCAGTGCCGGCAGTAGAGACCACATCCGAGATTGATTCGAGGCCAGTCTGGGCAAAACGGCCAGAAAGCATGTTTTGCAGCTTGGCATTCTTATTAAAGAGGGCTGCCAGGCCATCAAGGGTGAGGCGGAACCCATCGATGAGAATTTTCACGGCGCCAGCCGCCAGAGCCACCATGGTGGCAACAGCGGAAACACCCGCGGCAGCCTGGCAATAGGGGATCAAGGCGATCAGCCCACTCCATAAAGCGATGGTACCGGCCATTTTGATGATGGGGGCGAGGAACAGCTCGTTGATGCCGCGCAGGAGAACTGAAGCCCAATTGTATACAGCCATGCCGGTAGGACGTTGGGCGAGGTTGGCGCGCATTTCCCGCCACTTTTCTGCCCACTCATTCCAGAAGAAGGAGATTTTGATGCCCTGGAAAGCGCCTTTTTTGATGCTGGATTGTTTATCCAGTCCTTTACCCATGAACCCTTTGGCGTTGGTATCTGCTTTGAAGGTGATCAGGCCGCCGGTGAAGGCGCTGGTGGCCCCGCCAAGGACGCCCACGACAATTTTCCCCATCAGTTTTCTAAAGGTGCCTGGCAGCCGGCCGATCTTCTTCAAATCTTCAACGCGTTGATTGATGCCAGCGCGGCGAATGGAGATGAGTTTATGGCTCATCACGGCCTGCTGGGTGAGATTTTTGGCCTCATCTGTATATCGCTTTTCCAGGTTGGCCACCTCGAGACGGAAATTGGCGTCCTTCTTAACCTTACGGCTGGCCCCGGATAGTTTCTTGCTGAGGTTGGAGCGTTTATCTTCTATTTCATCGTAAATGTATTCTATGGTGGCCTTTTCCTGCGTGATATCCAAATCAGCTTTTTCACCAAATTCAGCATAGTGCCTGGCGGTGGATTCAGCCTTGGTGAAATTTTCTTCGTGCAGGTAGGAGAGCAGACTCTTTTTATCCTTTTCTTTTCCAGCAACCTGCTTTTTGAGTTTGGTGATCGCGTTTTCAAGCTCTTTGGTGGCCTTGGCATCTTTACCCGTTTTAGCTTTTTCGAGATTCTGCTCTATTTCGGGAATTTGAGCAGATTGTTTTTTGGATGTTTCATCCATTTCATCGTAACGGGTACGACCTTCTTTAACATCAAGATAATCCTGGTTGATGATATCCAGATTCATGCGGGTAACGCTGAGGTCTTTCCCTGCCTGGCGTACATAGTCCCAAAGGATATTACGATAACCATCCAAATTGTGCTCGGCGGTTTCTTCTCCTTCCTCTCCGGGCTTAATTACAATGTTTTCTGAAGAGGGTTCTTCGACTTCGGATGGTTTCTTTTTACTGGTTTCTTCAGTCCCTTCTTTTGGTTTGGGGGTCAGCTTCTGGTTCGCCTCTTCAGTTGTGGGCTTTTTGCCTGTATCTTCAGAAGGGGTTGTTGGTTTCTTTTCCACAACAGGGGCACTAATTTCCATCATATCCAACTGGGCAGTATAAACCTGCATTTGCTGTTTGACGGGGAGTTTTGCCAATTCATCGGGTTTGCCCTTGAGCTCAAGAGCCTTTTTTCGGGCATCTTCCGGCATCAGAAAACCCAGGGCGGTCAATTCTTTGGGAGCTTCTTTGGCAAGAAAATGGATGTCATTATCCTGCGATTGCCATAAGCGTCCAGACTGCCTGTCGAAGGTTACCTGAGAAGTGCGAGCAAAATTTTTGATGGAGAGACCTTTAAACTCTGCTTTCAGGCGGGCAATTGCTTCTTCCACGGGGGTCAGAGGGATGAGCCCGACCTTTTTTCCAAGATAGGTGCCGGCGGTTTCAACCCCGCCTTTAATCGCCTTACCAGCTGTAGCCAACCCACCGCCGATGGTTTTTCCAGCCTTGGTCAGTCCACCGCCAATGGTTTCCACGCCTGACTTGATGCCCTTACCCAGAGAAACAAAGCCTTTGCCGACGGTTTCCGCGCCAGATTTCAGGCCCTTACCAAGCTTGGAGAACCCGCCCGAGATGGAGCTTCCCACACGGCTGAGAAGGCCCGGCTTTTTTATGGTTTTCTGTTTTTCCTGTTCGGCCATCTCTTCCAGATAGGCCTTTTTCTGGTCTTCAGAAAGTCCATGCGTAGGATCCAGAGCAGTAAAGCCCTGTTCCAACTCCCGTTCATGGTATTCTTCATCGCTCACCTGGGGTCCTTCCACCGGAGGCGGGGCCTTATCTTCTTGGCCCTTGATACGCTGAATGCGGGACGGCTGCATCGGGCTGCTTTTAGCGCCGCCCTGCTGAACGACATGGGTCAGTTCATGGGCGAGCAGGCGCATGCCGTCCTGAGTGCCGTGGGAGTAATAATTCTGATCCAGAAAGATGTCGCTGCCAAGGGTGAAGGCTTTAGCCTGGATGGAGCGGTTCAATTGGGTTGATTGAGGGGAATTGTGAAGGCGAACCTGGCTAAAATCGGCGCCAAAACGGGGTTCCATGAAATCTCTCACATTGGCCGACAAAGGCTGCCCACCGCCGCGGGAGGCGTTGATGCGCTGCTGCACGTCATCCCCCACTTCAAAGCTGTCTTCGCTGCCATTCACCAGACGCTGGATCCGGGCAGAGGCGCTTTGCGGGCCAAAAAGGGTGGCGGGCATGCGCATGACCTGGTTTGAGACCCTGTCTGCTTCCTGTTCATAGGGGTCATGAGCTGCGCCGACTATCAATTTGGGCTGGATGAGGGCGCTGACTGCGCGGTTGCCAACAGCCTGCTGCAAATTGGTCATGTCGCGCGGAGCGGCCTGATTTGGATTGACGATAGCCTGCCGGAGGCGCAGGGGCGATTCAACGAGGGATGATTGTGCAACTGGCATGGCTGCAGGTTTTTTTCTTTTTTGTGAGGTTTGCGCCTGGCGCTGTTGGGTCGTATGTTGTGAAGTTGGTGCGGCCATACTTCCTCCAAACAAAGAGGGATCAAACCGGGGACATATCAGCTTCGTTGACGAGGCGTCCCATTTTTTGTAATTCACGGCGTGTGCTGTGGAGAAGATGTTTCATGCTGACTTGGCTTTGTTCAGCAGCGGCGAGATAGGCTGCTCCGACGATAATGTTGCGAATGCTGCCGCCAGCCAACTTGAAACGGCGGGCCATGAGGCGAAAATCCAGGTTTTCAGCACAGGGAACATGGGGAGGAAAAAGGGTTTTCCAGATCAATTCGCGGTAGTGTTCATCTGGAAAGGGGAAATCAACGGCATAGCTTAAACGGCGGGTGAAGGCTTCGTCAAGATTCGATCTGAGGTTAGTGGCCAGGATGGTCACACCATCATAGGCTTCCATGCGTTGAAGGAGGTATGAGACCTCAATATTCGCATAGCGATCATGGGCGTCTTTTACTTCAGACCGTTTGCCGAATATAGCGTCGGCTTCGTCAAAGAACAGGATGGCGTTGCTGTTCTGGGCCTCTGAAAAGATTTGTTCGAGGTTCTTTTCCGTTTCACCGATGTATTTCGACACGATGGTGGACAGTTCAATTTTATAAAGGCTGAGGCCCAGTTCAGAGGCGATCACCTCGGCAGCCATGGTTTTACCGGTACCAGGGGGGCCGGCAAATAGGATGGTCACCCCAGATGAGGCGGTCAGTTTTTGGCCCACTCCCCAATCATCGAGAACCACTGGGCGGCAGCGGACCGTGTTCACAATTTCATGCAGGATGGTTTTCTCATTTTCAGGCAGAACGATATCATTCCAGGAATAGCGCGGGGTAATTTCTCGGGCAAGCGTTCCTAGATGCGGATTAGAGGAAGCGCGTGCGGCGGCAAGGAGGGTATCGCCTGTGAAGGGGGCATGCTGCTGCAGAGACATGTCGCGGGCTGCCGCAACACAGGCACGGATCTGGCCGCTGGTGAGCCAAAACTGCCCGGAGATTAAATCCAGATTATCGGGCAGAGGGAGGCGGTTTTGGGCGAGGGCATCCTGCCAGAGGGCTTTACGCTCAGCGAAGTCAGGTATGTTAAAGGAATTCCAGAGGATGGAGCGATCATTGTGGTCGAATTGAGCTTGCCACGGATTGGTTGAGGTTAAAATGACCAGGCCGGGATGATGAGATATCAGGGAGAATATCTCCTGGCTGACCTGGCCGGAGTTTAGAAGGGTATCCCAGCTTTCAAAACAGGGGATGGCGCCGATCAATCGTGAATCCCGTAAGGTACGTTGAATTGCGACCAAAGGTGAAGGCGTTTCAGAGCGACATAGGTGATCCAGGTCAAGAAACAAGAGGGGGACGCCGCAGGTCAAAGCAATGAAATGGACTGCCGCGTTTATCCTGTCGCTATCAATGCCTGTAAATGCTAAAATCTGCCCGGAGGCAGCCTGTGATTGCAGAATTTTCTGCTGTGAAGAAGAAATCAGAGCTTCGGAAGGAGGGGTGCAGTTGCCAGGGAGCAGGCAACGGGTGAACAGTGAGAAGGCGCCCTGGGGCTGGTAATGACCAAGCAGCCACTCCACAACCGTTTTCTCAACCGTAAATGGCTGGCTGAGAAAAGTCCCCGGGCTTTTCTTGGGATCTATCACCTGTTCAATCAAGTGATATTTCAAAAGAGCGGCTCCTTCTTCAAAAAATTTTAAATGCTGCAGCCGGCTTCCCTCTGGTTCTGCCAGAATATCCAGGATCAGACTGATGCTGGCCTGCCGGCAGGTCACATCGTTTTGAAGAAAGCCATAAATTTTTTCATAACGCAGGTCAATACATGGTGCCAGGCAAAGCAGGAAGGCATCCATCTCAAAAGGGGAGAGACCAAAGGTGTGACGCAAATGCTCCAGTGGCAGGTGCTGTCCCTTTTTCTGGGCATCAGTAATGAATTCTTGTAAATGGTACTCAACCTTGCGGCGGGTGTCAGAGAACAGGGCTTCATCCCGCGCATCAAGGCGAGCTAATTGTCCCCAATTGCCAGCAAAGGTCTGTTTCAAGATGCCATTGATTTCCTGATCGTTGATGTGGAGGCCGCGAAAAGGATCTTGAATGTTCTGTCCGGCTGCCTGCCAGCGCTTAACCTGATGATGGACCAAGATTTCGATTCTGGCCATTTCAACCTGTAAATGGGTAATGGCGAGTGGGTTTGATACAGGCTGCATAAGTTGTTTAGGAGACATAATATTATGATATGCATGATTATTTATTAAGTCAATTGGATTTAACGGCAATATCTGAATTATTTGGATGGAAATCAGGGGTGTGAGAAATATAAAGTCATGGTATGATAATCTTATCTGGAGAATTGAGGAGGCACCCTGCAATGACGAAAATTATTTCCATTCATTCTTTTCGAGGCGGAACGGGAAAATCGAACACCACCGCCAATCTTGCCAGTCTCTTTGCACAGGAAGGCCTGCGGGTAGGCGTGGTGGATACAGATATTGCTTCACCAGGAATCCATGTTCTTTTTGGGCTGGCTGAAGAAGAAATGGGATATTCTCTGAATGATTATTTATGGGGGAAATGTAAAATCAAACAATGCGCTCACGATGTGAGTAAAAAATTAGGTTTGGATATCAAAGGCCAGATCTACCTTATCCCTGCAAGTGTGAAAGCGGGAGAAATTGCCAAGGTCTTGCGCGAGGGCTACGATGTTAATATGCTCAATGATGGGTTCCAGGATCTCATCGAAGACCTGAAACTGGATATTCTTGCCATTGACACGCATCCTGGGCTAAATGAGGAGACTCTCCTTTCAATAGCCATTTCAGATGTTTTGCTGCTGATATTGCGTCCTGATCAACAAGATTATCAAGGAACCAGCGTGACGGTGGAAGTGGCACGCAAGCTTGGGGTACCCAAGATGTACCTGGTGGTGAATAAGTTGCCGCTGCAATTCAACGTCAATGAAGTGAAAGCGAAGGTAGAAAAAACATACCAGGCAGAAGTAGCTGCAGTGCTTCCCCATTCCGATGAAATGATGATGCTTGCCAGCGCAGGGATTTTCAGCTTCAAATATCCAGATCATCCCATTACTGACCTCTATCGGCAGATTGCCCACAAGTTGATCAACGCCTGACAGGTCAATTGATTTGAAATATTAAAGAAAAGAGCTGACCGTTTATGGTCAGCTCTTTTGTGCGCCCAGCATGGGCGTTGACTATAGGGTGAAAGTCCCAAATGGAGGAGGTTGCACCAACCATTAGCGGAAGGCAATGGCGTTATCGCGAGGTAAGGTCAGGAGGAAGCCGGAAGCAAAAC
>Ga0209097_10000197_pt1 | contig 68031 bp, 69 predicted proteins | sample AD_UKC052_MetaG_FD_184419 | JGI IMG/M metagenome (GOLD analysis project Ga0209097, IMG submission 184419) | Active sludge microbial communities of municipal wastewater-treating anaerobic digesters from USA - AD_UKC052_MetaG (SPAdes) (version 2) | ecosystem: Engineered > Bioreactor > Anaerobic >... | reverse complement strand
CTTTATTATAGAAAACAAAAAAGTTTTTATACTCGTTAAAGAAGACATATACGAACTAGATGAACATGGGGAAATGTCAAACAACCCAATAATAATAAAGGTTTTGTGGAATGAGTATGTAGAATCTATAAAATACAAACTATCCCAATACGCTGCCTTAGAAATGGCTGCATGTCACGAATATGATAACATCCTAAAAAACATCATAAAACAATCAATATCCGATCAAATTAAGTATAAAAAACACATTGCTTAACAACTAAAAAAATATTATTATGGAAAAAAGTGAATCAATATCAAACTTAGCAAAAGCACTAATACAATTCCACATAAAAGTAGATAATGTAAAAAAAGATGCAACAAACCCATTCTTTAAAAGTAAATACGCAAGCCTATCTAACATTTTAGAATCAATAAATTTCCCTTTAATAGAAAGTGGGTTAACATTTTCACAACTACCAACTGGGGAGTTTGGTTTAACTACCATTCTTATGCACGCAGAAAGTGGTGAATTTATACAATCATACTACCAAATGAAACCTGTTAAAGACGACCCACAAGGGAAAGGAAGCGTAATAACATACCAAAGAAGATACGCACTATCATCCGTATTAGGGTTAAATATTGACGAAGATGACGATGCTAATACAGGTACTCATGGGTATAAAACACCAGAGATATTAATAAAAAAGCAAGATGATGACAAACCTTGGCTAAATCAGTATAATAAAAAAGGTAATACAACGGAAGAATGGGAAAAAGTATGTGAAGCATTAAAAACTAAAAAATATACAATAGAACAAGTACAATCTAAATTTAAACTTTCAAAAGAAATAAGGGCAAAGTTGTTGGATATTTTAAAATATAAAAATATAGAAACAGAAGACCAAAGAATAGAACAAGATATTCCTGAACCTGAATTTGAATTGAAATACAAAATATTTTAACCATATATGAACATATACACACACACATTAAACATAGATGTAAAAAGCCACAAAGGCAATCTATACGGTAAAAAAGGAGACAAAGTAATGATTGTAAGAGTTGATGCAGATAATTGCATTGTAGAAGACACAAATGGCAACAGATTTCCTGTACGTAGAGAATACTTAACAATAGTAAATAACCAAAACAACGCTAACCAATGAAAACACTAATTAAAATAGCTTTTTGGATATACGGGTTATTTGTAGCAATAATATTCGCACTAATGATATCCGCATGTGTAATTAGCATAAAACATTGTATTAACGCTTTAAATGAATAAAAAAAACCTTTTAAAACGCCAATCAACTCAACCCTAAATTTTTTAAAATAAAAAAAATGAATGTAAAAATGTAAAAATTAAAAACTGTACTAAAATAAAAAAAACTATGAATAATTATGTTAGGCGAAGAGAAACATCAATTTGGGAACAGGATTGGTATTGTGAATTAGGGGGTGAATACCAACATTTTTGGGATTTTATAAATGATAATTGCGATAACGCTGGCATCTGGATTCCTAATAAAAAAGGTTTTGAGATGAGAACTGGTTTCAGAGTCAATCTGGATTCATTTTTTAAAAAAGTGAATGGAGATAAAAAAAGAATTATTGTTACTGACAATGGAGGATGGTTTTTACCGGGTTTCATTCAAGAGCAATGGTTTTCTAAACAAAATTCTTTTGACTTAGTTCTAAACAATAATTTTCATTTATCCCTACTAAAAATACTTAAATCATTCAATATCAATGAGTTAAGTGTTAGGGGTCTTCGAGGGGTCTCTCAGGGGGCTGACAAGGGGTCTGAGAGGGGTCTATATATTATTAATAAGAATAATAGTATTAATACTATAGAAGAAGATATAAATCATAAAGAATTAAAAAAAGAAAAAAAAGAAGATGAAAATATTTTTTCTGAAAACAAAAATTTTTTAATACCAAAAATGCAACAAGTTTGGAAAAATGAAAATCCAGACTACCCTGATGACAAAAAAAAAGACTTCCATGCTTTACAAAATTTAGCAAAATTCATTTTTAAACAACAAGGAATTAAATACGATGCCTCTGACGACTCATTATGTGCTCAAATTTTGAAGATATGGCAAGAGTTGGTACTTGACATAGCAAAACATGATTTCTTTAAAAATTACAGCCTTTTACAAGTAGATAAGCATATCCAAAATATAATTCAAAATTTAAAAAATGGGAAATCAGCTAATACAATCAAAAATACCAAAGGAATATCTAGAGTTGGCAAAACGATTGAATTTGACAGACCATGATTTGAACCAACCATGGTTGCTTACAAAAGAAGATGAAGAAAAAATTATTGAAGCTGAAGTTAAATCTTTAAAAGACAGGTATTCAAAAAAAATGCTTTTGCTTGCAATTAACAATGATGAAATAATAAAAAAAGTTTCAGAAATTGACTGGGAAAGCAAATTGGATAAAAAAAACATACTAGAATATGCCAATAAATGCTATAATCATAGCATTTGGGAAAAAAAACAAAGAGAAAATGAAAAAATAGAAAATGAAAATAATAAACAAAAATTATTAGAAAAATGCAATGCAAGATACATGTATTCACTAATGAAATGGACAAGCAAAAATGATTTTGGTAAAGATTTAATACTAAACCAGTACAATAAAAACTTTATAAAAACTATTTGCTATTTTCTAAGTAAAGACAATCGTTTTGAAACTGAATTAGGGCACTCTTTTAGCAAAGGATTATTAATAAGGGGGATTTGTGGAATAGGAAAAACATATTTGTTAAAATGTGTATCAGATAATGAATTAAGCCCAATTGATATATTTAGCATGATTCATATAACAGATGAAATAAGGAAAAATGGGTCATTTAAAATAAATGCTAGGAAAATAATATACCTAGACGATGTAGGAGCGGAAGAGCCAACTGTAACTCATTATGGGAGCAAAATATCATTTTTTGAAGATTTTATATTAAGGCACTATATACATAATAAATCATTCTATAATCTTATATTTTCTACAAATAACAATTTTGATGAATTAGAATATAAATATGGGCAGAGGGTTAGAAGTAGAATAAAAGAAATGTTTAACATTATAGATGTACAAGGAGAGGACATGAGAAAATAATAAAATAAACAACACTATTATTCCATGAAATTACAAAAAACTGAAATAGTAAAATATTATGAGAAAACTACGTGAAGTTTCTAAAGAAATAGAAACAATAATTAATGAATCTGGACGTATTTCAGATTGCAATTATAAAAGAAAGATTCAAAAGAGAGTAGAATTTTTAAATCAAATGCAATTTTATTTAGAAACTAATCCAACAATTGATTTTTTACAAAAACAATATGATAAGCTTTCTAATAAAATAGACTGTATTGACAAAGAGTATTTTGATAATTATGAATGGGCATCTAAACTAGATGCTATAACGAGAAGAAAAACTAGAAATACGTTCGATGAAATGCATGATGTTAAAAAAATTAAAAATCAAATGAAAGCTTTAAAATATTTACTTAAAAAATAACAATAAACCAACTAAAATAGTAAAAAAAATGAATCAAATTAAACACAATGTAAGAAATGCAATTATTAAATCGGTTTCTCTAAATATAGAAAGAGGAATACTAACAGGATGGATAAAATTAGATTATGGTGATAGTGGGCAATCATTTGGAGGATACGTTTTACACATGCAAGATAATGATGAAAACCAAAAAAACAAAAACAACTACGCCGTACATTTTATTATGAGATGTATACAAATTGGTGGTGTTCAAAGATGGGAAGATTTAAAAGGTAAAACAATAAGAATTATATATGATAATGATAAAATTTATGCAATAGGACACATTGTTATAAACGATTGGTTTGATATAGAAGCTGATTTTAAAAAATTACAAAATGAATCTGAAACATTTGATGAAATTTTTTAGTAAATATGAAAAAAGAAATAAAATTTAGAGCTTTTTGGCGTGATACATTAAAGTTGATAACAGACTTTAATAATGAATATGTTATTGAAGCTTGTAATGATGAAGTATTTATTGTCAATCAATTTACAGGCCTAAAAGACAAAAACGGAGTAGAGATTTATGAGGGGGATATTGTAATGGTATATCCTTACGGATACCTTAATTATAAAAGTATTCAATTCCAACCTTATAATGCTTTGGTAGAATATAAATTGGGTGATTTTGGTAAGGAAATAAGATGTTCACCATTTAATCACTCATATAGTTCTATTGAAATTATCGGAAACATCTACCAAAACCCTGAATTATTAACCACTAAATAAATAAAAATGCCTAAAGGAATATGTATGGAATGTAAAATGCCATTAAGCAACAGTGAAGCAATTGGCTATCATTATTATTGCGCAGATATAGCTTTTGAAAGAGAAGATGCTGAGCAAAAAAAATGTAAAAATCAAACAAACAACATGCTTGACCCGAAAGAAAAGGCGGAGGAATTGGTAGGAAAGTTTTATGAATTTATGCCTTTTAGAGATTGCAAATTAACATCTTGTATTGAATCGGAAGATATAATAATAGATATGGAAAAATTATCTGCCATCCAATGTGCGATAATAGCAGTTGATGAGATAATAAAAGAAAACTATAAGCATGGAACACAATTGTCATTAGATAGGCAAGAATATTGGCTATCCGTTAAAGAAGAAATAATTAAACTTAAATAGTAAAATATAATGTATCAGAATGTACTTAATGAAAAAGGTGGAACAACAACTATTAACCAATAAATAAAATTATGTATATAAAAGATTTAGTAATAGGCAAGGAATATATACTGTCACATGCTTATGGACAGCCTAATCAAAAAATAAAAATATTGAATGTTAGCGAAAAAGAAAGCTATAAATGGGGTAAGTATTGGGAAGCGGATATAATATATACATCAGATGATTGCTCTTTTGGAATAACAACATCAATGAATACGATTGAATGTGAAAGATATTTACATGAAATTATTACACCTATTAAAAAAATTACTTAACCACCAAAAAAAACACCACATATGCAATTCGAGGAAATCACCAAAACAGAAAAATGCTACACCATAAAAAATGGTAAAGAAATACCCATTAAAGTGTGTGGCGTAAGAAAACAAAAACAGCAAGTAATAGCTGTAGAACAAGACAAAAAAGAACCTAAATGGTATGAGCCTAAAGAGTATAAAAACTGGTTTGTAAAAACTAAAACAAAATATGTTAAAACAACCATATACCTATGAAACTAAAAATGTACTTAGAAAACATATTTATAGACCAGTTTGAAATAGACTTTATGCAACAAGAAACTGTAGAAGAACGCCAAAAGTACTTAGAAAGGAATGCAAGAATGCTATACGACAAACACTATAGGAATATAGCATTAGTGAATAAAGAACCTATATTTTTTGTAGATGTGCCTAGTAGGATGAATAATGATTGATATAACGAATATTTTATAAATTATAAAAAAATGGGACGACAATTAAGAAAAGTTGCAGAAAATTGGCAACATCCCAAAAATGAAAATGGGAATTACATTCATTTGTTAGATGGTAAATTTTCAGAACGATTAGCAAAATGGGAAGAAGAAAACGCCCAATGGGAAAAAGGTTTTAGTGATGATTGGAATGGTGGTTGGAAGCCAAGAGAATCGAATGAATTGAATATGACATTTGCTGAATGGGATGGCGAAAAACCTGTAAAGGAAGATTATATGCCTGAATGGAAAGATGAAGAACTTACACATATTCAACTTTACGAAAACACAAGCGAAGGTACGCCAATTAGCCCTGTTTATTTGGCAAGTGAAATAGAAAAGCTGTGTGAATATGCTGCCGAAAATTGCCCAACTTTTGCAGACTTAAAAGCAAGTAAAGAAGAATGGAAAAGTAGGATGAATAATAAATATTAACTATAAACGAATAAAAATGGAAAAAACAATCACATTATCTCTTGAAGAGTACAATGAGCTATTAACATACAAAGATGCTTTTGATAATAAAAAAACTTTTTACACTAATATATGGAGTTCAAACATTTTTTTTTATACAGAAAATGAAGCCATAGAAAAATTGCTCAAATCATTAAAACAACTTGAAGCAGACAATAAAATAATACGTGAATTTTCTATACAATTTGAAATAGAAGCTAAAGTACTTTCATCTAAAATAAAAAAATTTAAAAACCTACCGTGGTATAAACGAATATTTTATAAATTCCAGACTATTTTATAAATTATAATGTTAAAATGGATAATTTAGGATTTTAAATTATTAAATAAACAATAAACATGGACATAATAAACGAATACAAAAAGTTTTGCGAAGAAAGATACATTTTATTAAGCATTCAAAGTAGTGTTAATCCTTATAACGAAACCACATTGTTTTGCCCTGCTGGCATTCAACAATTTAAGCATCTATTTAGTCATATAGATTACAGGGGTACTATTGCAAATATTCAGGCTTGTATAAGAATGAATGATTTTGATGAAATAGGAGACTTTTCACACCTATTGTATTTCAATATGATTGGATTGTTTTCTTTTAGGGAAATGTTAATTGAAGATGCAATAACATTTTGGGTTAATTTTCTTAAAAGGATAGGGATAAAGCCTGATTATGTTACTATCCATTCAAATCGTCATTATTGGTTAAAATATTATCACTTACTTGGTATAAATGACGTAAGATTTGATGATGAAAATTGCAAATGGAGTGATGGTGATATTGAGGGATATTGCACAGAGTTTTTTTTAAATAATGTTGAAATAGGAAATATTGTAAACCCATTTGATCAATTCATTGATGCTGGTTTTGGACTTGAAAGACTTGAAATGTTTATAAATGGAAAAACAATAAACAAAATTGATACACTTAAAGAAACAGCAATTAAAATTATTGAGAGTGGTTATACGCCTTCAAACCTTAAACAAGGCTACGTTTTACGTAAAATATTGCGTGAAATTTACAAATGTGGTTCAACTTTAGATCACGAATATTTCACAGATGAAATTAAACGACAAGACAAAATTTTAGATAAATACAGCATATTAAAAAATAAACACGTTAACAAGTCTAAACAATGGTGGTATGAAACACATGGTATTGATTTAGATGAAATATAAGTTTAACAAATAAAAAAATAAAAAAATGGATAACAATATGAATATAATAGAAGTAGACGAAAAAGAAATTAAATCAGGGATGTATGGAGAAATGCCAACAATTAAAATAGGTAAATTCATAATATCAGATATGTCAGATGAAGAAAATTGCAGCACAGTTTGGATTTATGATACTGAACAGAATGAAGGTGGTCAGTTTTGCAAAATAAAACTTTCAGAAATATTAGACAAGTTTTACAAAGAGTTATTTTAAATTATTTCTGTTAAAATATAAATTTAAAACGATGGACAAATACGAATATCCAAAAACAAAAAGGTGTGAATCATTTGCAAAAAGATATAAAAAAAGTGGAGTTTTTAAGCCTGAAATAGTTGAGTATGGTAACCAAATACTATATGAAGTTGAACAAGATTTAAACGCTATGAAGTGGGCTATACAATATTTAAGGAGGTATTTTGAATATATTGAAGAAAAAGGTAAAAAACTTGAAACTTTTGGTGATATGGATTGCAAAAGTGCCTATGACGTTTTGGTAAAAAGAGTGTCAGAGTATAGTTGCCCAAACAATTATAAGAGTGGGAAACTGTGCCCGTTAAATGATGCTTGTACTTTCCCAAAGTGTAGGTTTTAGCATATCATATAACGCTTTCTGGCTTGTAGAAGGTTGAACTTTAGAATGCTAAGATTTAGCAGAATGTTTCTTCACACTTTTTTAAAACCCGTGTTATGTGAAGTACCTACTTATTTAGCAATAAACTTAGTTTAAAACGATAGACAAAAAAGTAATATAAAAATGGAAAAATACGAAATACACATTGGCGAAATCTTTGACTTAACAACAAATACAAAGAGGCCAAAACAAATATTAGTTGTTACGCAAGAACAACATGATGCTATTATTCACTTTGCAGACCAAAGAAAGGATGCTGAACTTAATACAATTTATAAACTGAATGAATGTGAATTTAGTATTAAACCACTATATACATATGGAAAATAAAGTATTTTTAGCAAAGATATATCGTTGGAATGGTCTTCATTCTTGGTTTGAAGTACACAAAACATTTGTACCAGAAAAAAATATTGAATATATATATTTTCTTCGAGATAAAGACTGTGTAAGACCTTTTCATTGTGATTCACTTCCAATAAACCATTATAGAATTTTAGAGATTAAAGAAAAAATGTAAATAAAAATGAATAAAATAAAAGAACTAATACAAGATGATAAAAACTTTAATAAAGGAACAGAATTTGGTAACTCTTTAATTGAAAAATCATTTAGAAAATTTGGAGCAGGAAGAAGCATACTTATTGACAAAAACAATAGAATAATAGCGGGTAATAAGTCAGTTGAAAATGCAATGTCAATAGGTATTGAAGATGTTCAAATTATTGAAAGCGACGGAACAAAGATTATTGCAGTAAAAAGAACAGATATTGACTTAGATAGCCAACAAGGACGTGAAATGGCACTTGCTGATAATGCTTCTGCTAAAGCAAACATTGTATTTGATGCTGAATTGATTGAGGCTGAAGTAGGTGAAGCGATAGCGGTAGAATGGGGTGTTGGCACAAATACAGAATATTCAGATAAAAATAAGGAAATAGATGTTTTAGACTTTGATAGTGAAATGATAATTAAACTTAAATATTCTGAAAAAGATTATCTTTTAGTTCGTGAACAACTAAGCAAAATAGCATCAACACCTGAACAAGCAGTTTATAAATTATTAGGCAATGAGTAAGCATTTGTTTCCTTATAAATGGTATCTAAAAGATGGATACTTAAATGAAAATATTGATAAAAACAATTACAATGTTTTTGGCACTTTTATTTGTGGTGGAGGTTCAACAATGGGATACAAACTTGCTGGGTTTAATCATTTGGGAGGTGTTGAAATAGACCAAAAAATAGCAGAAGTTTACAAAACAAACCATAACCCAAAGCATTTGTATAATTTAGATATTAGAGATTTTAATAAACTTGAAACCTTACCAAAAGAATTATATAATTTAGATATATTAGATGGTTCGCCTCCTTGCTCAACTTTTTCAATGTCTGGTAGTCGTGAAAAAGCGTGGGGAAAAGAAAAGGTATTTAGAGAGGGTCAAGCGAAACAAAGTCTTGACGATTTGGTTTTTGTTTATTGCGATACCATTATAAAGCTAAAACCAAAAGTATTTTTACTAGAAAATGTTAAAGGCATAATACAAGGCAATGCAAAAGCGTATTCAAAAGCTATTGTCCAAAAAATGACAACAGCAGGGTATACTGTGCAAGTCTTTATGCTTAATTCCGCAAGCATGGGCGTTCCGCAAAAACGTGAAAGGGTGTTTTTTATTGGATATAGAAACGAGTTGAAATATCCGAAGTTGAAAATGGAATTTAATGAAGTTGCGATACCTTTTAAATTTGTCAATGCTGGCATAATTAATAAATTTCAATATAAGCCAAGAAATTGTGACCTGCCGTATATAGAAAAATGTAAAAATAATTCTGCACTATCAACGGTTCACCCAAAAGGACATTTTTTTAATTCGATAAAATTAGATTTTGAAACGGTAGTAAATACTATTGCTAGTGGAAGCACTTTGTACCATCCTATTCAATTAAGGCAATTACAAGATAGTGAATTAATCCAAATAGGCTCGTACCCACTAGACTACAATTTCAACGGAATAGATCCGAAATATTTAATAGGTATGAGTGTACCGCCTGTCATGACAGCACAAATAGCAAATCAAATTAAAATACAATGGTTGGATAAACAATAAAACGAAACGGAAAAGATTATGAAAATAACTGCTAAACACCTTGAATTTATACGATTAGTAGCAAATGGAGAAACCCAAAGCAACGCTTATAAGGTAAGTTTTGGTAAGTTAAAGGTAAGTAAAAACGTTAGTGAAGTTAAAGGTTCTCAATTAGCTAAAAAATACGCTTTACAGATACAACAAGCCAGAGAAAATGCGCAAAAGGCAATAGAGCAAGCAAACAAAGAAAAAGAAGCTGAAATAGCCTTAAAACAAATATTAACACAGGCAGAGGTGGACGCTAAACTCTGCAAAATAATAAACGGTGAACTAATTGAAGTACAACAATTAAACCAACAAGGAAAAGTATTTAAAGCGCTAATAACACCAACGATATCAGAACAAAGATTAGCTATAGAAACATATAACAAGAGGTTTGGAAGCAACGAAGCAATAAAAACTGAAATTAAGGCAGATATACAAACATCTTATACAGATAAGATAGTAGAAGGCATGACAGTAGAGCAATTGTTTGAATATAGAGCCAAGTTTTTAAATAAGTAAACAATTATAAAATACAAAATTATATGCCAAATATATTTATCGTTTTTATCATTACTATTTTAGTTTTATGGATAGTTTCCGAGCTTTTTAATTTAGCATATGACGGACTACATCACTATATTAAAGGAAATGGGAAACTGCTTTTGGAAAAAGAGCTTTCAAGTTGTTGGCTATACAGCTTAAATGATGACGTTATTCGCTTAAACAATATGAGCGATTTGAATGGCCTTTACATTGCAAAAACGGGTACTTCAATTTTATTCCCATACTATTTTTCAAACGAACATGATACTCATTACGGTATTTTAATTTTCAGCAAAGAATACTTCATGGTAAAAAATAAATTCAAAGAATTAAGGATGTCTTCAAAAATGCTTTCTCAAGATAAAAACAAACGATATAAATTTAAAAAAATATGACAAAAGAAGAACAAAGATTTACTGCTGCTGTGGCTGCGATGCAGGGTATGTTAAGCAATCCTGAAATTATGCGAGCCAAACTTGATTTTTTCAAATACGAAACGATAGATAACTGTATAAAAATGTCTATTCAATATGCAGACGCTTTGATTAAAGAGATGGATAAGAAAGTAGATTATAAAGAAATACCAGAAAGGCCTTATGTTGAAGATTTACTGGATTCTCATATTAAGAAAAATGAACCATTGCCGCCTTACGAAAAAGATTTGTTTTCTAATATAAAAAAATGGGGATGGTAAAAAAACACATGATGTTATAGTAGCAGATACAGTTGTTACTGAGCCTAATCCAGACGCTAGAGTAGTTACGAAAACGCAGATTACAACGCAGAATAGGAATAGTATATGAATTAATAGAAAACGATTTAAATTAAGAGTATAAATAAGCATGAAAATTTTATTAGAAATATCATCAACACATCATTTTACAGAAGAACAGAATACTTATTCATTCTTAAATCTAATTGAATTAGAATGGGACTTTCCTTTATTGCCATCTAAAGGAGATCTGTTTGATTTAGAAAGTATTGTGCCAGAAGAAATGATACACGATTTTGCATGGGGATTGGCGTATCATATAGAATACATAAATTGGCTAAAGATAGATGGAGTAATTATTCCTAAATTAACATTGGACGGTGAATAAGTTTAAATTGTAACTGCGGAAGCAAAATTGATTTGGTTTAAAATAAAAAGTATGGAAGTAATATTACTAAAACAGTTTTTACAATCTAATAAGAATCTTAATGATTTTTCTAAAGAATATGATATGTCTACAAATGCAATTAGAGCAAGAATATCTAAGCAAAGTCATTTTTTAATAAAAAGTAAAATTATAGATATAAAAAAATATTTACCATATCCAAACCAATATCTGTATAATATGAAAGCTAATAGAGAATATTGGCTTATGGCTATTGATGATTATGAGCAGGCTAAAAACAATGTTAATAATATGAAACAATATAATCAAGACAAACGTAAATTATCTGAAATAACAGTATCAGAGTTTATAAATATTATGAAAACTTTAAAATAAATAATAGAGCAGGTGGCGGAATTGGTAAACGTTAACTTTTTTAGATAGAGGAAACATCCCGTGGGCGATGTTAGTCAGTAATGAAAGGTTCGAGTCCTTAATCAATGACCTAAAAAAGAACTGACATGCAGGTTAGAATCCTGCCATGCTCACTAAAACTGAACCTTCTATGATTACAATTGCATGCAATTGGTGATATAAAATTAAGAAAATGAAAAATTTAACAGAAGAACAAAAGGTAAAAATAACAATGGAAATGTTGAGAGCACAACCATTACAAATATTAGCGAATATTGCCTTGTTGAAAATTGTTGAAATTGGAGTAGCTTCTAAAAGCGATGAAACTACATTAATAACAGAAGCTACATTTGAAGGGAAACGATATAAATGTAAAATGTCTGTTAATTGGGAGATGTTATAATAATAAATCAATAATATGAACACATTAATTTCACTTAGAACTAACATTTTATATGTTAAAAAGAAAAAGAAAGACAAAGAAGATTCAGATGAATTTGTAAAACATAACGAATTAATTTTTTTGGTAGATAAGCCAAAATACACGCAAACAAATTCAGGTGAAATAGTTAGAGAAAGAGCCGTTGAAGAAATAAGATTAAATGTTTCTGAAAGCGGTTTTGATGAATTAATAAAAGTTCTTATCAAATTAAAAGATATTGATGAAAGTGAGTTGTATTAGGTTTAAAGAATAAAATTAATAGAATATGGAAAATTATACACCAAAAGTTCAAGAAAACGGAAAATATATTGAAATGCTTATTGAAGCAAAAAGATGTAAGTGCTGTAAAAAAATTATGATTGATAAACTTGGTTATTATAGTATATTCCCAAAGTATATTAAAATAAACCAAGAAGCACAAATGAAGGCTGCTGGTTTTGTTTATAGCACAACCACTTTGGTTGATGATGAACCCATTTGCATAGAATGTGAACAAGAAGGGAAAGCAGATTTTTTATGTGAGTTATGTGAAGAAAGAAAATCGTCAGATAAAAAACAACAATCATTTGGCGACCCTGCTGAATTTTTGTGTAAAGATTGCTATGAAACAAAACCTGCAAAAGTTTGGTATGAAAAATGTGAAGAATTAATAGAGGAACACAAATATGATTTTGAATAACAATTATATTAACGCAATAGAACAATAAAAATATGAATAATTATGATTGATGCACGAGAATTAAGAATTGGTAATATAGTATATTTTAATAACTATGAACAATTAGATATTAATCAAATAAAAACATTAACATTTATTGATTTTGAACAGATATGTTATGACAAACATGCAAATAGGTTCTCTCCTATCCAACTAACCACAGAAATAATTGAAAAGTGGTTCGGATTTGAAAAGATTGATTTTGACTATTTTGAACTAAAAGCAAAAAAAAATTATTACTGTCATATAGATGAGATAGGATTTGGATTTGCTTTAGAACATGAGACTTTTTATATATGTGAATATGTACACGAGCTTCAAAACCTATATTTTGCTTTAACCGGCGAAGAGCTAAAAGTAAATTATGAAAAAAAATAAAATAAATTCTATTAAAGAAAAATTCACTAAATGCAATCATAATTTAGAAAGAAATGTATCAAATGTGTGGATAGATTTAATAAATAATGGTATGAATAATGATAAACTTAAAAATTATATACCAAATTTTATTGAAGGTACTCAAGTAAATAATGATGGATTTAATATTGTAGGTGATAAAGGAAAAGAAGTAATAATAAATCATAAGGGTAAAACTCATAAAATATGGAAAAATCACTTAGATTATATTGAAAGAACAAAACATTTAAATACAATAGATGAACCTACCAAACCGAAGCAAAAGAAAGATTAGTAAGATAAGAAGATTATTAGCAGTGCATATATCATTTAATGTTGATAAGTGTAAGTTTAAAGTAAAGCTTAGTCCTGATTTTCTTATAAAATATAATAAGTATATACCTACTGATGAAGTAGAATATGAGGTTCCATATAATGATAATGAAGCGGTATGGATACCATTCAAAGTAGTACTTAAACCTGCGCCTAATATATAAAAATGGTAAAATAGTCAAACCATATGCTAGCCGAACTAACACTAATAGACCAATCCATAAAACGCCGCCTTGCATTCTACTCATTTTGGGAGTTTTGTTTGTGGTATGATGAAGAGTTTTTTATTAAACGCCCATTTTTACACCAAGTAGCAGAAGCATTTCAGGATTTATATGATCAATATAACAAAGGCATATCAATAAAAATATCAGTTTCTATGCCCCCTAGGGCAGGCAAATCATACATAACCTCATTATTTTGTGCGTGGTGGCTTGCAAAATTTCCAGAATTATCAGTAATGAGAAACACATGCACTGCTACTTTATTCAGAAAATTTAGTTACGATGCACGAAATATTGTAAGATCAAAAAAGTACAAACAAGCATTCCCAGATATTCAACTAGCAGATGATAAGCAAAATATAGATGGATGGAATTTAATAACATCAAAACAAGTAGCATATTTTGGTTCTGGTGTTGGTGGTACTATTATAGGATTTGGAGCCAATATAGCCATTACAGATGACCTATACAGAAATTTAGACGATGCTATTATTGGAACATACAATGAAAGTGTAATTAGATGGAAAGAATCTGCACACGATTCACGTAAAGAAAAAAATTGTCCAGAAATTTTTATAGGAACAAGATGGAGCAAAAGAGATGTTATTGGGAGATCTATTGATGGTGGGCGTATTGATAAGCAAATAACCATACCGGCATTAGATAAAAATGGTAAATCTTTTTGCGAAGACGTAAATAGCACTAAATATTACTTAGAACTTAGAGATGGAAATAAAAAAAGTTCAGGAATAGATGAAACAATATGGATGGCCGAATATATGCAAGAACCTATTGAAAACAAAGGCCTCCTATTCCCATTAAGCGAACTAAAAACATTCAATATTAAAGATATTAAAGAAGAAAACATAGAACATACATCAATATTTATAGACCCAGCAGACACTGGCGGCGACTTTTACGCAGCATTACAAGCTGTTATAATAGGAGATAAAGTATTTATTACAGATGTTATATTCAATAATTATGGAACGGACATAAATATACCAGCGTCTGTAGAATTAGCATTTAACTCAAAAGCAAATTATGTTCAAATAGAAGGCAATTCAGGATGGATATTAGCTGGTAAAAATGTACGGGAATTAATTAGAGATCGCCTATCAGATTGCAGTGTAAGAATAGTAAAAGAATATACAAATAAGGAAACAAGAATATTTACACAATCAGCTTGGATAAAGCACAATGTATACTTTAGAGAAGATTACAATACAAGTAGAGAATATATGGAATTTATTAATAATGTAACTACCTATTTAAGAGAAGGTGGAAATAAACATGACGATGGAGCAGATGTTTTAGTTATGTTGGCTGAGTACTGCATTAGAAATCTAAGGCATTTGTGGCAAGCGTAGTAAAATAAGTAAGTATATTAAAATAAAAAAGCCTGCTCATTACAGCAGGCTCTTTTTTTTACACTTTAAGAATCCCCTTTTAAAATTTTTACTTAAAAGCGTAATATGCTTTCATAAGATAACATAAACCTAAATTCAAACACAAATATACAGTATTTTACTTAAAGTAAAGCTTTAGATAGAATTTGTAACTAATTGAATTACATATAATTTATTAACATAGTGTTGATAAATTATATTAGGTATATAATATAATAATTAAATACATTTGTACCATCAATATAGTATGAATAACACCAAGATATTGAAAGATGTAAGATGCAATAAATGTGGTCGGCTTCTTTGTCGATCTTATGGAGAAGTAGAAATAAAGTGTAGAAATATAAAATGTAAGGATGAGAAAATAATAAGAGTAAATAATAGTACAATAAACATAATACGTAGATAACTTTCTCGTAAAAATTTAGAGCGCCAAAAGATGTAGAGCGCCAGCGTTACCAATAAAATGGTAATACTGGCGCTTTTTTTCGTTTATACAATACAATAAAAAAATTAAAAAAATGGAAAATATAGAAATAGAAAAAGCAGTATCACCAGAGGTGTTTGAACAAGTAGAAATGCTAAAAGCAGAATTAAAAGAAATAGTTGATGTTTTAGGTGAAATAAATGAAGTATCAGACGCTGCAATAAGACTTAAATGCTTAAAAGTAGTAGAAGACGATATATGCACCATGTCTGCTAACTATTATATAAATGAGGCAGAAAAGCTATTCCAATACATTAAAAACGGTAAAACAGCGTAGTGGGATTCAATTTTAGCATAGGATGGGGTAATAATAGTTATAAATATAAAAAAGATAACGAAGGTAACCATGTATATACATTATCTAATATAGATAAAGGTGATTTTATATCATGTTTTGATGGGGAATATTCAGAAAAAAACATGATTAAGCTCTTTGAAGAGGTTCCAGAAATATTTGCTCCAATAAATGCTATTGCAGACCGTGTAACAAAAGGTATTTGGGAGTTAGTAAAAGAAGGTACGGAAGATGTTGTAACAAACAATAATCAATGGAATAAAATAAAATCAAACCCTAATTGGAAACAATCATTTAACAAATTTATTTATAACACAGTAGTATATAAAAATTTAACCGGAAACTACTATTTCTATAAATATATACCGGAAGGGTTTAAAAATAAATTTGAAAACATTGTATCCATTTGGTTGCTGCCGCCACAACATACAGAAGCAAAAATAAAAGCAAATAGAACAAAATACTACTATACAACTCAAATACAAGACTTTGTTGAATACTACGTAGTAAAGATTGAAGACTATGAACAAAATATATATCCAGAGTATGTATTACATGAAGGGTATATAGATATTGATTGCAATACACTAAAGGGCATATCTCCTTTAAAAGCTGCTGAATATCCTATAAGCAACCTTATCGCAGTTTATAAAGCTAGGAATGCAATATATAATAAACGAGGTGCATTAGGTGCTATTGTAAATAAAAATACGGATGCTTCTGGAACAGTTGCATTAACTGCAAAAGACAAAAAAGAATTAAGAGACGAATTCAATAATGATTTTGGAGTAACTAATAATAGAGATACAGTAGCCATAACATCCATTCCTATTGATTTTGTTCGATTTGGAATGAGTATACAAGAGCTAATGCCTTTTGAAGAAACATTTGCAGACACTGCGGCTATATACAGCATTTTAGGCGTTCCTAGATCATTAATACCTACAAAAGAAGGCGTAACGTTTAATAATGGATTTACAGACGAAAGAAAACTATATGCAGACGTTGCCATACCGCAAGCTGAAGCTATAGCAACGCAACTAACCAGCTTTTTAGGGTTAAAAGAATTAGGATTAAAAATAAGGGTTCGATTTGACCATGTAGAAGCTTTACAACAAGACCAAAAACTAAATGCAGAAACACAAAAACTAATAACTGAAACATACACAACACTGTACGAAAAAGGTCATATAACAAAAAATGAAATGTTGGTACAAATTGGATCATCTGAGGTTAATGAAGGGGATGTTTATGTAACAGATGGTAAAAACCCAGACCCTTTAGCTATAAAATTAGGTGTAGGTGGTACACAGGCTTTAATAATGGTATTGTCAGATCAAAATATATCACAAAACGTTAAAAGAAATACTTTAATAAGTGTTTTTGGTTTAAGCGAACAAGACGCTTATAAACTAACCATAGATAATAAACCAATGAATCAAAACCAAAATAACCAAATAGAAAAACCTGTAGAAGATGGAACAAAAAGTAATTAAAGTTTGTAAAAACTCATTTGTAGATGATTTAGACGAAAAAGGAATAGTAACAGTTGCTGCTAATGCTTTTGGTAATGAAGATGCAGATGGTGACATATCAGCAGAAAAAAGCTACACAAAAACAATAAAAGAAAATTTTGGCCGTGTACGTTGGTTTTTAAACCATGACAACAAAATTTTATTAGGCGTTCCTATAGAAGCTCAAGAAACACAAAACTATTTAAAAGTACGTGGTCAGCTAAACCTTCAAAAAGAAGTTTCAAGAGATGTATACGAAGACTATAAACTATACGCACAATACGGAAAATCATTAGAACACTCTGTAATGGTACAAGCAGTTAAAAGAGATGAAAACAATAAAAAACTAGTATTAGAATGGAAATGGTGGGAATACTCTACACTAACAAATTGGGGTGCAAATAGCGAAACGCCAATGTTAGGCATTAAATCTATAAAAGCTATAGATGACGCTATAAACTGGATAGAAATAGCACTAAAAAAAGGAAATTATACAGATGAAAGAGCCACAAAAATGGAAAAACATCTTGAACAATTACGTTCACTTATTGACGAAAAGCCGGAAACATCCACTTTATCAATACAGCCGAATGAGGAAACAATAAATATTATTAAAAATTTTAAAATCTTTTAGCATGAATGAAATAAATGAGCAACTAAAAACTGCTTTGGCTGACTTAAAAGAAGATACTAGAAAAAGTATCACACATGAAATACAATCAGCACAAACACAATTTGAAAAAAAAATAACAGAAGCAACAAAAGAAAAGGCCTCTGAAGAACAATTTGAATCATTAAAAAAAGAATACGATTCAAAACTATTAATGTTAGGTACAGAGGTTGAAAAGTTCAAAAACATGTCTGTAGAAACAAAAAAAATGAGTTTTGAAGATCAAATATCTAAGTCTTTAAACGACAACTTAGGGTTGATTAGCAAAATGAACAACAAAGAAGTAGAATCTATAAAGTTCAAAGCAGCAACAACAATTACAACAGGAAACTTTGGAGCAGGTGTACTTAGAGGTTTTAGAGAATCTGAAATAGGTATTATAAACGAAGCAGAAAGGTTCGTTTTTAATCTAATATCTGTAATGAATGGAGGCCATGGAAGCAACCCGCTTAGTTGGGTAAATAGAGTTCCAAAAGAAGGTACTCCAGCATTTACGGCAGAAGGCGCATTAAAACCATTAGTAGATTGGACATATACAGTAGGGGAAACAACATCGCAATTTATTGCAGCAGCAACAACAGTTACAAGACAGGCGCTTTCAAATATGCCTATGCTAAAACAAGAAATTAACGATGAATTGTTAAGAAAACTATATAACAAACTAGATAACACAATCCTAAAAACTGGTACAGGTGTAGCGCCTTCTATTAACTCTATTTGGTTACTAGCAAAATTATTTACAGCAGGTGGGTTAGCTGGTAAAATAGATAATGCAAATGTATTTGATGTGCTACGTGTAGCAGTAGGTCAAGTAATGATGGGAGATATTACAGATGTTACTTCAGGAGGATACATGCCAACAGCAATAGTAATATCACACGAGAGAGCAACATCTATGGACTTACAAAAAACATCCACGTCAGCATACCAATTCCCAACATTTGCAACAGCAGATGGGACAGTTATAAAAGGCATACCTGTATACTCTAGTAAGTTTTTATCATTCGACGAGTTTTTAGTGGGAGACATGAAACGATATCTATTTAATGTAGTAGATGGGGTTAATATAGAAATGGCGTATATAAACGATCAATTCCTTAGCAACCATGTTACCGTTAGAGCTGAGCTTAATGGATGCGGACGTATAAAAACACACGACACATTTGCTTTTGTTAAAGGTTCATTTACAACAGCCCAAGCTGGTCTTGAAACACCATAATAATCATAAATATTAAAAAAAATGGCAAAAAAATCAATAAAAGACAATCAAGGTGAGGTTTTAAACGAGGTAAAAGTAACTGAAGATCAAGTATTACATAATACAGATGATCATAAAGTAGAGGTAAAAGTTCCTGAAATAAACCCTGCAAGTGTTGTAAAAATTAAAGCACTTGCCGATACAAAACACCTAAAAAAAGATGTTGTATATGAAATATCCGGTAATGATGCCATACACCTAATAAAAATAAAAGTAGCTGTTTTAGCATAAATGTAAAAATATGCCGTTAATAGACCAAACATACTTTCATTCAAGCATAAACATACCAAATATAGACAATATAGCTGTATCTGAAAATGTAATGATGTTTATTAATGAATATGAAACAGAACTATTACTTGACTTATTGGGGCTGAATCTATACCAAACATATTTAGCAAATCCATTAATACAAAGGTTTGTAGACTTAACAAATGGAGCATTATATATAACAAAATCAGGCGAGCATAAAAAGTGGAAAGGGCTAAAAAATACCATTGGTTCAAATAAATATTCACTTATAGCCTACTACGTGTATTTCCATATTTCAATAAATACAGCAACAACAACAACAGGCATAGGAGAAGTATTTAACAAAACAGACAATGCAAATAGAGTAAGCCCAATAAACAAACAAGCTGCTGCATGGAATAAAATGATTACATGGGTATATGAACTATACGATTTTTTAGAAGAAAAAAAGAGTATATATCCTGAATGGCAAAAGGCATATTGTTTTGAAGAATATTATACAATAATAAATAATATGAATTTATAGTGATAAGGCCAGTATACATAGTAGATATTTTTGAAGATATTGTTAAAAAAGTATCTACAAAATTGCTTCCACAACTACAAGCAATACCAAAATCTACTATAACAGGGGTCCATTATTTATATGGTCACTATAATGAAATACAAAGAAGATTAATAGAAAAGAGCAATTCTAATACTGAACAATATAATAGATACCCTTTGATTGCACTTTTTCAAGACTTCTCCATAAAAAAAGGTTCTAACCAATTAGGTTTTTATGGAGAAGCTAATCTTCAATTTATGATATTATATCATACAAAACCAGCTGCATATAGCGAAACAAGGATGGAAAATGTATTTAAACCAATATTATACCCTATTTACTTTGAATTTCTTAACCAAATAAAAAAAACAGGAAAATTTCATTTGTATAGTGATAAAGGAATAGATCACGAACAAATAGATAGGCCAAATTGGGGAAGAATTGGTTCTTATGGTAATGATGGGTACATATTAGATGATGTACTAGATGGAATAGAAATTAAAAATTTAATATTAAAAACACGTTTAAAAATTTGTTGAAAATGAAAAAAATTATCGTAACAATAGTTGCTGTATGTATAACAACAGCATCTTTAAAAGCACAACAAAGCCTAAAAAGGCTTGAAGATTATACAGGAACACCAGAGTATAATACAATTGTAACCAACTACTTAATTGGTAACATTTTTGACAGTATAGTAGGTGCAGGCACAACATACCTTGCTTCAGAAATGATAAAAGGGTTCCAAAAAACAGTACAAGTAGCATTATATACTCAAGTTGTTACCGGTGGAACACATACCGGAACGGCTACATTAGAAGGAAGTTTAGATGGGTTTAGGTATTATCCAATAAGCAATGACACGGCAATAATTTCAACTGCGGTATCTGCATACTCATGGAAAATTACTGATTGGAGCAATCTGTATTTACGTATAAAAGTAAATATGACTTCCCCTTCATCAATATCACAAATATAAGCACAATACCTTACTAGAAAAGAAGTAAGAAACTAAAACAATATAATTAAACAAATAAAATAAAAACCAAAAAATATGGCAGAGTTAAACAAAGTTACATGCGGCGGGTTATTAAAAGGAAATACAGGCGTACCACAATGTTATATGGATTTAGCACCAATAAATGGTATTATTCTAACACCCATTGGATATACATTAACAAAAGCAGAAATAGCTAGTACCCTATTATCTAAATTACAGACATCTACACTTGCTGCAAGGGCAAATAGAATATATCCAGTTCTAAATTTTGTAGATATAAAAGATAATACAGAACAACCATCTTATCAAACATTAGGATTTGGAAGAAAAGTACTATTAAAAGAAGGCAAATACTCATTTGAAGCATCATACCTAGACGGTGGATTATGCTTAAGCAATCAACTAAGAAACTTTAACTATACAAAATGGGCTGCTTTTTTAGTAGATGCAAATGGTGTATTAGTAGGAACAAAAGTTGGAGATAACATAATGGCTATTCCACTTAACCTATTTTATGCTTCCCCTTATGGCATTGCAACAAGTTCTCAAGCAGCTTCATACAAATTAAATATAGAAATAGAACCTAAATATTTAAATGAAGAAATAGGATTTGTACAAACTAAAGGTGAGTTTGACATATTTGATAGTGTAAAAGGATTATTAAACCTTGTTATCAAAACAGCAGTAGCTCTAACTGGTGGTAAAGTAGAGATTATGGTAATAAACTCATGTGGTGGAGACAATATATATGATGTATATGGTACAAACTTAGCCAATATTACTGCATGGCTTTCTAAAAATGCTACTACAAAAAATGGAATAACTATTACAGCAGCAGTAACAGTACCAGCAAACAAAACCATAGAGCTTACACTAGATACAGCAGATACAGACTATCCAGCCGTTGCTTCAAAACTTACTATTGAATTAAACACCGCAGCAATATTAGCAGCAGCACCAATATTAATGGTAGGATACGAAGGAGCAAATATATTAACAGAAACAGTGTAAAATATGAATAATATAACTATAGGCGGGGCAAACTTTAATATAGAATGGGCAAAAACTAAAACCTATAAGCAGTTTTTAGAACACTTTAAACATCTTTTCAAAGAATTAACGGAAGATGAAAGGGAAAATAACCTTAAAAAGGTTTGGGAAACTGCAAATAAAGTAGAAGTTGATGAACATATACATACACTGCCTGATACAAAAATTACAAGTGTAAGAAAGAAAAAGTAGGTAAAAAGGATAATTATAAATACATAAATAGTAGGAGTGTAAAAACTCCTACTTTATATATGAATACCATAATAGATGTTGCAGAAAGAATTAAAAATCTTGCTCTACATATAGAGAAAGAAGTGTCTGTTATTATTTACAATACTAAAGAACAGATACTTATTAAAAACAAACAGCAATTAATGGAAGGCGTTAAAGGAGATGGAAACGAAATAACTCCATCCTATTTAAACGATCCATATTTTAAAACAAGAGAAGCGGCTCAGCGATATTCAAATTGGAAAGACAAAATAACGCCAAACAGCAAAAGAAAATCAGGCACACCAAATTTATATATAAATGGATTTTACCATAATACTATAGAAATAAATGTAAAAGGGGAGAAAATAATTACAGAAAACAAAACAACTATTGGTAAAAAAATAGAACAAAAATATGGTGATACTCTTTATGGGCTTAATGAAACAAACAACCAAGCGTATATAAAAGAAACATTTTTCCCTGCTTTAAAAACATATATAGAAGAAACAACGCAACTACAAATGAAATGAAAATATTTGAACAAAAACATGAGGATATAAATGATAAAATATCAAATATAAAGTTGTACGAAAACTGCAACCAGCTCATGCTAGATAGGTTTATTCAAATTATAGTAGAAGGGGATTTAAGGTTGTTAATTATTGAAGGAGAGCCATCAAATGAAATACTAAAAGAAACATGGGAATATATATATGCAGAGTATACATCGTTAATTAATGACGATAACAGTACAGAGATATACAAAGCCATAAGAGATATAAATATGTGGAAAATGAAATTTCAACGTATTGAAATGTTTATTTCCCTGCTATCACAAAGACCATACCCATTATTGATTATAGAATTAAAGAAAATGGGTTACAACTATGAGTTCAATCATAATGATATACAGTCCTATAAAGCAGACTTACATGCAGTATACAATACAGCAAAAACACTATTAATACAAATTAGCAATAGGGAAAAAGACCTAGAACGCCTACAAAAACAAGATAGCCAAAACAATAAAAAAGAAAAACCTATAGACCAGTTCGATATGATGCTCATAAGCCTATCAGAACACTATAAATATGAAGTACAACCACACCATTTAACAGTTGCACGCTTTGCAAAAATGATGAATAGGGTTAAAGAATATGCAAAAAAATTAGAGGACAATATTAACGCACAAGGTAAAGAAGCTAAAAAATGGCCGAGAAATTAGTAACCAATATAATATCTAAAGACGCTTTTGATGAGGTTAAAAACCTATCAAAAGAGATGGATATACTCGTTCAAAAACTTGAACAAGCGATTACTAATGCAAAAAACTTTGATGCTGCATTCAAATCAGCAAAAGGAGTTATAGAATTTGAGAAAGCATTATATAGCACCGTAGATGCACAAAATGAACTCATAAAAACAGGGGAACAATTAAAAGATAACTATGTTAAACAAGAAGCGGCACAAAAAGCAGTAATATCAGAAACCGTTAACCTAGGAAAATCAATAAAAGATACAGACGATGCGATTAAAAAAATTAACAGCACATTAGATGCAGGTGCAAAAGTATTAGCAGAACAAAAAATAGCTTTAGAACAGAATAAAAAAGAACAAAAAGATCTAAAAAAAGAGTTAGACGCAGGAAGGATAACATTAGATCAGTATTCAGAAAAAATGGTATTTCTAATACAAAATGAACAAGAATTAAAAGTACAAACATCTCAATTAACAAAAGCCCAAACACAATTTGCTAAAGAAAATATATCCGTAGCAGGAAGTATGGATCAGGCAGGGATAAGGATAGGAAGGTTAAGGGAAGAGTATAGAACATTAACAGATGAAGAAAAATCATCTCCATTTGGTAAAAAACTTAAATCAGCTATAGATGATTTAGATCCGGCAATAAAAAGTGCAGATGCAAGTATAGGTAACTTTCAAAGAAATGTTGGTGATTATACAAACTCCATAAACAAAAGTTTTAAAGGAGCGTTTGGAGGTGCATTTAATATATTAGTAACAGAGCTAAATGAGATCAAACAAAAACTACAAGACCCTGCACTTAGTGGAAAAGCATTTGAATCATTAAGCAAACAAGGCGCTTTATTAGAGCAAGTTTTAGAAGGTGTGTCAAAAGAATTTGCATCAACAAGGCAAGAATCAAGAGCATATCAAGAAGCAGCAACAAAGCTAGGGCTTGCATTTGATATAAACTCAGAGCAGTTTCAAAAATTTAGAACCGAAGTTGGTAAAGGTGTAGATGATATAAAAGATATAAAAGATAGCATAAAACTAGCAGCTTCAGACACAAAAGGGTTAGATAGATTAATAGGAGCTGCGCAAGGCCTTACAGGTGCATTTAGTGTAGCTCAAGGAGCAGCCGCATTATTGGGAGATGAAAACGAAGAGTTGCAAAAAACATTTGTAAAACTACAAGCAGCAATGACCATTTTAAATGGTTTGCAAGCCATACAAAATGAGCTAAAAAACAAAGACAGCGTTTTTAGTAAAGCAATAAACTTTTTAAGAGGTCAAGAAACAAAACTAACTATAGCACAAACAGAAGCTCAGGCAGCCAATGCTGTTGCTACAAATGCAGGCGCTGCTGCTACTAGTAGGTTAGGTTTAGCCATGAAGGCGCTTGGGATAGGTGCTGTTTTGGCTGTTATTTCAGGATTAGTATATGTATTTAATAAACTAGGAGAAGCTACAGAAGAGGCAGGAAGAAAACAGAAATTATTAAATGATGTTATTAAGGAATCAAAAACAGCATATAGTGAAGCTATAAAAGAAGTTTCAACATTAAAAAATGAAGTACAATTAGCTAAAGATGGATTTATTAGCAAAGATGAAGTAGTAAAGCATTATAATGAAACAGTTGGTAAAGCAGCAGGGCAAGTAAAAACATTGTCTGAAGTAGAAGAAAAGATTACAAAGGATGGTCCTGCATATATACAAATGATGTTTCAAAAGGCAATAGCTACAGAAGCTTTTAAAAAAGCAGCAGAGGCAGCGGTTGATGCAGAAACAACATCTATAAAAGATAATCTTACAGCTATTGATATTATAAAAACATCATTTACTGGATTATTTGAAAGCACAACAGATAAAATTTTAGATGCAACTAATATATCAAAGAAAACAAAATTTCAAAAAGATAGTGATGATTTTCTTGAAATAGCCAAAAATGCTCAAGATAAAGCAGCACAAATAGCGAAGGATAGCAAATTAAATTTATTTGATAATAAAGGAGATAATAAAGGTAATAATGACGCTGCAAAAAAAGCACAGGACGATGCTAAAAAAAGCGCTAAAGATGCATTTGATGAATTAAAAGCTGAAGCAGAAGAACGAATAAAAATATTCAAGAAAATAGCTGACAATGAAAAAAATAATTACTATTTAAGGTTAGTAGGGTTAGAAAATTATCAAAAAGAACAAAAAGAACTTATTGAAACTGAACAAAAATATTTACTTAATGTACCAAAAATAACGGCTGGTGAAGTACAAAAAATTAATGGTGATGCAAAAAGAAAGCTTAATGAATTAGAATTTGATGCTGGACAACAGCGTATTGCCATTATAAAAAAGAATGCAGAGGAGGAAAAAGCAGTAACAGAACAACTTAGGAACGAAATTGATAGAACAGATAATAAAGATGCACAAAAAGACACTATAACAAAAAACACTAACGAACCATATTTAAAATTTGCAGAAACAAACGCATTAGAGTATAAAATTGACATAGAAAATCTAAACAAATCTCTACAACAAAAGAAAATATCTATAAAAGAATACAACGAAGAAAAAGCTAAAATTGATGAAAAATATGAAGAACGTAGCCTAAGCAATCAAATTGAAAATAACAAAGCCCTTATAGATAATTTACAAGGTAAAGGTATAGATGTAACAGATTTACTTAAGAAGCAGGCTGAGCTTGAAATGATGTTTAGCGATTTAACCACTAAACACTTTATAGAAAATGAAGAAAAAAAAGCAGCTAAACGTAAAGAAATACAAGATAAAAGTATAGAGCTATTTAATGAAGTATCTAAACTATTCGAAACAGCTGTTTTAGCTGGGTATGATAGAGAAAAAAATGAGATTCAAGACCAGATTAATGCAAGAGAAGAACAAAAAACAAAAGAAATTGAGGCTGTAAATGCAGAGGGTATTTCAGCGCAAGAAAAGGCCAATAAAATAGCCATTATAAATACAAGAGCCCAAGCACAAAAAGAACAATTAGAGCGTAGGCAACGACAAATAGACTTAGAAAGGGCAAGGTTTGAAAGAGCATTCAATATAGGTCAAATAATAGCAAAAACGGCTATAGCTGTTATAGCGCAATCTGAAAAACTTCCTTTTTCAGCTCCTTTAGTAGCTCTTGTTGCTTCTATAGGAGCAATACAATTAGCAGCCGCATTAGCACAACCATTACCAAAATTTGCAAAAGGCACAAAAGATAGTGGTAAAGCAGGGTTTGCAATTGTTGGGGAAGAAGGTGTAGAACAAATAGAAACAAAAGACGGTAAAAAATTCTTAACACCAGATGTACCTACTATTACCTATTTGCCGGAACATACAAAAGTTACACCAAAAAATGAGCTAATGCTACAAAAAGCACGTGAAACAGCTTTATACAACTCATTAAAACCTATAGAGTACAATGTAAATAATACACAGCAACAATTACAAATAGAAAAACTAGAAAATTTAATGCAACAAACCGTTTCTGCTATAAAAAGCAAGCCAGTTGCACATATTACAAATACTTGGAAAGGTGTAGAAACAAGCTATCAGGGTGTAAACGGATGGACAAAATATATTAATAGATACATAAATAGTTAATGAATCAAAAAGAATTTACATACTCTTTAACCAATAAGGCAGGCTTATTTTACTATGTAGATAACAACATAGTAAAAACAACGCCCACTCCTACCCCATTAGAATACTCACCAGACGGGTGGAAAGATCAACTAGTAAACTATGCTCGTAACGAAACCTATTATGGCATATTTAGAAGCTACACCATACCACTAAAATTTGTATTAGATGGAGCTCAAATACTTAGAAGCAGGTTATATGTATATGGAATGGAAGATGTTGTAAACCTAGTCATCAATCGGTTGAATTATGATACTGGACAATACGATTTATTCTATACAGGGGAGATAGACTTTTCAAAATTTGAGGATAGTATAGATGTTTTTAAAGTTAATGTAATAGAAGGTGGGTTATCTAAATATGTAAAGGCTTATGAAAATGTTGCTCAGGAAATACCATTAAATAAGGACTTTATTAAGGTTAAGATGGATGGGATTTATTTACATTCAAAACTAAATTTTTCTATCGTTTATTTAAACGATGGTATAAGAAGAGATCATACCGTACCATGTTATTTTTCAAATGCAGAGGGAGATGCTCAAAATGTTAAAACTGGTAATTCTCCACTTCAATATACAACAGGATGGTCAAATACAACAGATGATAGATGGATAATTAAAAATACAGGTAAAACTGATCCTATTGATTTTAATTTAGTTGGCACATTAAAATTTTTAGTTTCTCAAAATTTTGATGAAGTAAATTCTGCTCCTGTACATATTTGGTTTGAGAAAAAGGGTGGAACAAGAATAGATATTGTTCCATCAGAAGATTTAGGGAGGCGTAGAAGTATTACACAATATGAAAGACCATTTAATATAAATGTAACACTTAATCCAAATGAATGGTTATACATAAGAGGTTATGTTCACGAAAATATTGAAGATAAGTATATACACTATCTTGACAGTACGATAAATGTTTATTTTAAATCAAGGTTTCAAACAACCACCATAAAAGCAAAAAAAGCATTATCAGTAGGCAATGAATTAATAAAAAAAATAGCTGATAATACACATAGTTTAGAATCCAACATACTTAAAAACACAACTATTGCTATTACATGTGGAGACGCTATAAGAGGCATTCAAGATGCTATTTTAAAAACAAACTTTAAAGACTTTTTTACATCATTTAATAGAAACTTAGAAATAGCAGGCTCCATAAACAACAAAAAATTTATTATAGAAGCTAAAAAAACAGCTTATAATAACACTTTATTATACGATTTGGGTGAAATTAAAGATGCAAAATTTGATTTTTATGAACCCCTATTAGCCAATTCCATAAAACTTGGATACGCTAACCAAGATTATGACGACTTAAACGGAAGAGACGAATTTAACAATACAAGCGAATTTAAAGCCCCAATTACAAGAGTTAATAAATTATATGACCTAACTGCACCATACAGAGCAGATATGTTTGGTGTTGAGTTTACACGTATTAACTTACAAGGGAAAACAACCACAGACAACAACAGCGACAACGATGTATTCATGCTAGATGTAGAGTATGACTTTACAGATGCGGATGGCATAGAAAACTATAAACTAAGAAGGCCATCATTTACATCCATAACAGGCTTAATAGACCCACCAAGCGCATTTAATATTGATTTATCGCCTAAAAGAATATTCAATAAACATGGCGCTTGGATAAGGGGAATGATGTGGCCATTAACCACAGAAAAAATAACCTTTCAAACCACAGATAAAAACCCTTTACTAAAAACAGTACAAGGCGGAGTAACCATACAAGAAAATGCAGATGTAGTCATTAGCGACTTAGAACAAAATTACTTTATACCAATAACCGCAAAATTTGAAACAATAGTGCCAGAAAATTTAGTGGATATTATGCAATCAAACAACACTGGGTTATTCCAATTTACATACAATGGAGATACATACAAAGGTTGGGTAATTGCTTGCAGCCAAAAACCAAGCACAGATGTAGAACAACAATGGACGCTATTACTAAGTGCTGATAACAATATAAACAAATTGATACATGCCTAGTTACCTACCCTACCTAAATGATATTAAATTGGTTCAACAAAACTATGTTTTGTCAGATAAATACCATATTGCTCCTTTTGATGAATCATTATTTATACACCAGATATACGATTTTCAGGAAGAAAAAAAATACTATCAAAAATTCCAAACAAACGATAAAATTTATTTTCAAGTTATTAGCGATTTTGGAATAGTACAAGCAAGATTAATTAATTGCGAAGAAGAAATTATTGTAACAGGAACGGTAGCGCCTATAATTAATAGCTTCTATAACATTCCAAAAATAGCTTACGGTTGCACCATAGATTTAACAGGCGTACCTACAGGCTACTATTATGTAAAAGTATTAGTAGGCAGCGGTGCTGGGCAAATGAAACTGATTAGCGAACCTATATATGTTGATGTTAACATACCAAACTCCATACTATTTCAATACAACCATAGAAAAAACTTTTATGGTTCTATATTCCAAAATGGAGAAACATTCAGCTTTAGATGCGAAGCTATACTTACAGATTTTAAGCCAAGCGTAAATAGTGTTGTATTTGAAGATCAAACAGCAAACTTGGTTAGCCTTTCGGCAACAGCATTTAGGTCATTTGAACTAGTTATAGGCGATGGATATGGTGTGCCAGACTGGGTAGCAGACAAAATAAATAGAATTTTTGGTTGTAGCAACGTATTACTAGATGGAAAAGAATTTGTACGCTCAGATGGCAGTAAAATGTCTCGTAATGGGGACAAACTTTACCCAATGGCAGGATGGACAATAGAAGTAAGAGAAGCAAAAGCAAATAATGGCGTAACATTTAACAACGATTTGCCAGCAGGCAGCGATGTAATATCAATAATATTTGACGAACCCGTATTATTTGGAGACACAGCAGGGCTTACAACAGATGCAGTAACATTAAAAGTAAAATAACAATGGATAAACAAATAACTATAGCAGCAAACACAAACCCAAACCCATTAAGGGCTATCATGTACGAAACATCTGCACCAAATGTAGCCGTACAAGCAATAGACATTCCTTTACCCCACAACGTATCACAACAAATTGTTTTTACAGGGTTAAATGATGTGTCTCATTGGTTTAGACTATACGAAGTAGTAGGTATGGTATTAGGCACACAGCTATCCGATTCGCTTATACAACCAACCGTAAAAAGCGTTTATTGCGACTTGCCTATAGAATTAAACGTAGGCGTTGCGCCAACCGATAGAATTACACCAGCCGTTAACAATTACAACGGGACAGTAGAATTTCCTCAATATGCAGGAAAAGTAGCCAAAACAGACTATTGGGTAGAACAAAGAGGCGTTGGGCAACTAAAAGACGATGAATATACAAACAACACAGATATGGGTGTAACCTTTGGTTTTAAACTAACAGGAACAGCATTATTTAACGATCTAGATACCTATTTTATAAAATTTAGACCAATTATATTAGTAAACCCTGCAAACTTTCCAGCTGCAAGGGTAGAGTTATTTACAGACATTGTATTAGTAAATACAAGCAGAACAATAGATGCAACGTATGCAAACAAAATGATGGATGTTCAAAGTGCTGGCGGAAACCTAACCCTTACATTAGACTTACTGGCAAATATGCCAAATCTTAAACTATTTCATTTTGTAAACAATTTTGGATTACAAACCCAAACAACCATAAAAGCAGCAATAGGAGAATTAATATATTTTAATGGAGCAGAAGTAAATCAGATTGTACTTAAAATGGGGGAATATTTAACCATTAATAAAAAAGGTAGTAGATGGTATTTTGTAGAAGGGAATATACAATCTATAGAACCTGAACATATTGTTGGTGGGGTTGGTGAACCTGCTTTCCAAAATATGTGGGGTTCATCTCCAAGTCCTTATATTGTTAGTTTTAGAAAGGATATTTATAAAAAAATAGTTTACTTATCTGGAATATTAACTAAAACCGCTTACAATGGATCGTCAGAATTTGTTTGGACATTACCAATTGGTTATAGACCTAATAGATCAGTAGATTTATATACCATAGAAAATTCAGTTAATGTTCGCCCAATAAATATTTCAATACAATCAACAGGGAATGTTAATATTCTTTCCCCTACTGGCATAATACCGGCTGCTAATTATGGTATATCCATAGACGGATTTTATTTTTTTACTGATTAATATAATTAACCACAAAATAATTTCAAACACTATATGAAAAAACAAATACTATTCCTACTTATTATATTCGGCACTATATGTGGTGTTAACGCACAAAACTACACCCCTATTAACAACTACGGGCAAAAACACCAACGAATTATAGTAGATAAAAACTTTAAAGTACCAGTAAGCGCAACCCGTACTAGAAACACAAACAACACCACAGCAGGTGATTTACAACTATACATTGGTGCTACAGACACCTTTCTAATGGTGCATACAGGAAACAGATGGGAAAGATTAATAGACAGCACTATGGCGCAAAAATACTTATTCAATAAAACGATAGTATCCAATGCCGCTACACTAGATTTAACCATTAGTTATACAGACTATATATTTTCAGGAACTGCAACTACATGGACATTGCCGCCTATATCAACGTATAAAAATATTAGATTTTACATTAAAAATAGAGGCACATCATCCATAACACTCAATAGCAATACAGGGGGTAACGAAATCTATTACACATCATTAGTAAACACCATTACCATAACACCCGGATCGGCGTATATGCTTATAAACGACGGTACATATTGGAATGTAGAATAAAATTAATAACCAAAAAAAAACAACAAATATGGCATTTAAAGAATCATCAATAGTACAAGCATTTACAGCTAATGCAACTTGGGAAAAACCAATGGGCGCAAAAACAATACAAGTTGTTGTTTATGCCGGCGGAGGTGGTGGCGGAAGTGGGGAAAGAGGTGCAGGGGCAAATATATCAGCAGGATCTGGAGGGGGTGGCGGAGGAAGAAGTGAAATAACGCTATCAGCAGATGGTTTGCCTTCAACCGTTGCAGTAATTGTTGGTGTAGGGGGAAATGGTGGCGCTTCCGTAACAGTTAATAATACCATAGGAAATGATGGAACAGATGGCGGTAACTCAAGTTTTGGATCGTACGTATCTGCAACAGGTGGTTTATATGGATCGGGTGGAAATTCATTTCAACTTGGTGGCAATGGTGGCAATGGTCAATACAATGGTAGCTCTGGTGCATCTGCTGGAGCATTTGCAGGTCAAAATGGATCGCAAAGTACATTAGGTGGATCGGGTGGAGGAAGTGGAGGTAGTTACGTATCATCAATACCAACAGACGGTGGAAATGGTGGCTCATTAGTTTACTACGGAAATAACGATACCGCAGTAGGCGGTATTGCTACCGGTGGGGATGGTGGGGATGGATATTCAGCAGGTTCAAATGTACACTTTATAGGTGGTGGTGGCGCAGGCGGTGGATGTGGAAGTTACTTTATAGATGGCGGAAATGGAGGAAATGGTGGGTTATATGGCGGAGGAGGTGGTGGTGGTGGTGCATCCATAAATGGAGCAAACAGCGGTGCTGGTGGAAATGGAGGAAGCGGATTAGTAGTAATATATACTTTTTTTTAAATACAAAAACAACAACAAAAATGCAGCAAAAAAAAACAATTAAGACCAACTACATGGCAACAAAAAAAAATGAGTTTGTTATACAAATTCCAAAACTCATTGGCCACGAACTTATAGAAGTTATAAGTGAATTTGCAGACTACCCGTTAAAAAAAAGCGAATATGCTTGGGATAGGGTAAAAGGAATTTTAATTATAAAGACAAAAGAAGGTATTGTAGAAGGCGAAATACTCAATATACAATCTTTTGTAGTTGAAGTTGCTAGCGACCCAACAGAAGAAAGGCCAGAACCATAAAAACAATAAATTAACAAAATAAAAACAACCAAAAATGAAAAACACCATATCAAAAACATTAATTATACTATTATTTATACTACTGTGTGCTTGTAAAAAAGAAACAACAAAATATATAACAAAAAAATACATACCTAATCAAATAGGAATATGGAAAGGAAGCAGTTTAAGCAGTACAGGAATGAATACACCGCTATTATTAGAAATAATAGCGGATTCTATAGCCATGTCTTATGACGGTAATGCACCAACTTTTATTACATATCCACTTTTAAGAGGTAGTTGGGTTATAAAAGATTATGCATTTACAGCAAAATTACCATTTATGTCAGATAATACTTATGATACCCTAATATTATATGCACCTGTTAATGATAGTATATTATTGGGTAGTTGGTATTATGCAAAAAGTAAGTATAGCGGAACTTTTTATGTTTTAAAACAGAACGAACAAAAATAGATATATAAGCATTGTTTATAGCAAAAAACATATTAAGGGTATACATAGCATTAGAAACAATCATATTAGGTGTATGTATAGCATTAGTAACAATTATTAAAAAAAATTGGGATTCTATATTGCTAATGCTATCCTTATTATTAGGAGAGGTATATACGCTATTTAAAACACCATATCCAAATAAAAAGAGCTGGTTTTTACTTCATCCTATTGATCCGTATACCCAAAAAGAGGTAGTACAATCAGTTACATGGTATGTTAAGGATAGTGCAGAGGGTTTAATATGGATAATATTTTTATGGGTATGGTATATAAGAGAGAAAAAAAGAGATAAGTTTTGGAAATGGCTTATACTCTTGTTTTTAATATTTAGAATAGTAGACTTAGGATGCTATTGGTTAAACCATAGACATGCTGGTGATATTTACAGATTATGCTACTTAACAATTGTAATTTATGCAGGTATTAACACCATTAAAGAATACAAAAAAACCAGAATTTAAAAAATTAAAACCTATAAAAATGGCTAATAAGGCTAATTATTGGGCACTTCTTGCATCATTTATTCTTACAATGTTAGGTATTTTTGGTTTTTATACAAATGCTATAAAAAAAGTAGAAGATAATGCGGCAGAAAGAGCTAAAAAAGATGAAAACTACGAACTAAGAATAAAATATTTAGAAAATGGATACCAAACTTTTGGGACACAACTCAATGAAGTAGCTAAAGATCAAACTAAAATTCTTATTTTATTACAAAACAAACAAGACAGAAAATGAAACAAACAGTAATTGGAGATTTTTTACTACAAATAGTTAAAAGGTTAACCCTAGAATCTCCTAAATTTTTCAAAGTATTTCAAATTATAGGAATAGTTGCTAGTTTAATAACCGGCATCCCTGAATTTTTAGAGCTTTTTGGCGTGCACCTGCCACAAAGTATAGCATTTTTTGCAAACAAAACCATTGCCATTGCAGGAAGTGTGGTTGTTTTTATGGCAACATTAACAGTTAAAAACCCAAACGAAATATTAAAAAATGAAAATACAACTAATAGCCCTCTCGCTACTAATAGCTTCATGCAGTGCCCAAAAGAGAATTGAAAAGGCCAAGCAGATTGTATTAACCAATAAACCAGCATTTGATAGTGTTGGGCATATTTGGGCACAATTAAACCCGTGTGTAACAGATACCATTATAGACGTTAAAGTAGATACTATACGTGGTAAGGATGTTATTAAAACCATTTTTATAAAAGGTGGATACAAGTACTTAGATACTACAATAAACAACGTACGTATTAAATTATTAGAAGACGGGAATGTGTATATAGATATACCAGAAAAATTGCCAACAATCGTGTATAAAACAGCTTATATTACCGATAAAAGGAAAGAAGATATTTTAAAATCGGATATTCAAAAGCTATCTATTGAAAATGCTAATATAAAAACAACAGTTGCTCAAAAAGAAACACTATTGGCACAAAAAGACTTGCAAATAAAAGCAGAAAATAAACGTGGAAATAACTATGTATTTTGGTTAATTGTTGCTTGCATTGCCTTAGCAGTATCATTATTTACAATAATTTATAAAGCAATAAAGAAGCCATGATTACACCAGAAATATTAAAAAAGGTTGCCCCTACCATATCTAAAGAAAAATCAGTAGTTATAACCGATGCCATAAATAATATATGCCCAGTTTATGGTATAAGCGAACCTAATATACTACATGAGTTTTTAGCAACCATATTACACGAAAGTGGAGAGTTTGCTATTAAAGAAGAAAATATGAACTATAGGGCTGCACGTATACATGATGTTTGGCCATCTCGCTTTCCTACTATACAATCAGCCATACCATACGAACATAACCCACAAAAACTAGCCAATAAAGTATATGGTGGCAGAATGGGTAATGATGTTATCAATGATGGATGGATGTTTAGAGGAAGAGGGTTTATACAAATAACGGGTAAAGAAAGCTATTTTAGCTATTTTAACTTTAAAAAAAGTGGTGGTGGTTATGCTTTTGAAGAAAACCCAAAAACAATAGAAGAATTACTGAAGTTAATACTTAGAGATGATTGGTCTATAGACTCTGCCTGTTGGGAATTTGCTATAGATAAAAAACTTATACAAGCAGCTGCGAATAACGATTTTAAAACTGTTACTAAGCGTATAAATGGAGGTTTTATAGGGTATAAAGATAGGGTTAGGTATTATGAGTTATGTAAGAGGTATATTGTTTAAAACACGAATTATTATACAACATTCATAATAATATTAATCTCTAGAGCATCTTGTTCTAAATTCAATACGAGTACCATCTTCCAGAGTACGTTCAAATGAGTATGATTTTTCATAACTTTTTTTTTCGTCTTCTGTTTTATCACATATAAGTTTTGATGGTTCATTACTTTGGGTAACCCTTCCTAAAGGAGAAATTATAGTTTTATCTGTATTACAAATATAACAATACCTTTTAGTGCAAGAAATATGAAGAAATAATATACATGATATAACTAATAGTTGTTTTTTCATTATAGATAAATATTATTTATTGCCTATTACATTTAGTATTCGATACTGTCCTAACTGTAACGCTTCCAACCGTTGCTGTAGTTGTACTTGTTCCAGCTTGTTCATAAGTAGAAATTTCACTTGCTGTTTTATCGCACATTTTATTTGTTGTTCTGCCTACAGGCTTTTCTGGAGTATACGGAGAGTTATCTGTAATTTGTACAGTAGTGGTACATTCGTAGCAAGCTTTCTTTTTACAGCCAACATTAATAACTAGCAAACAAGACGAAATTAAAATAAATTTTTTCATGATTTGTAAAGTTTAATTGATTAAAAATATTATTTTTTAGTGCATGTTAATTCTTGATTTTCAACAGTTGAAAGTTCTGGATGTTCGACGCCATCAATATTTGGAACCAAAGTACTTGTTCTTGGGAAATCTTTCAAAAGAGTATTAATTTCATCACTAGTTTTGTTACACTCTTCAAATTTCATATAATCTTCAGGGGCAGCAATAGGAGAAATCTGTTTCCTCTTCATTATGCATTCCCAACAATACTTTTTGTTATCCTTTGAGCAGGATGTAATAACAGAGGATAAGGCTATTAAGAGGATATATTTTTTCATAATTATTTATTTATATGCGAATGTAATTATTTTTTATTTAAATATTGGATACAGTTTACTAGTATGTATTCTACTTTGTCATTTCTTCTACTGTTAATCTAAGGTTTTGAAATTGATGAACATAGTCTAACCACACAACAATAGACTTATTACGATAAACAAAAGCATATTTTTTTGTTGTAGGTACTCCGAAAAAAGGAGTTAGAGTTCCTTTTAACTTTTTTACGTAATAAACTCTTACTGTGCTGTTGTATCTTTTACGTGCTCCAAATTCAACAATCAGATCTTCAGTTAAAGGTATTGGTTGTATACGACAAATATCAATATTTTTAAATACTGAATCTACCCTTATAGTTTCATACCCTATAGCAGAAACGCTTACTTTTTTGAGGATTCCATTTTCATTTAGGTAAACTAAATTACCAATTTTTAAGTCTTTTATATCTATCATTTACAATATTTATTTTCAAATGAAAGTGCTTTTAATACGTAGTTTCATAAGTGAAAATACAATATTTTATAAATCATTTTTATCGTAATTGGAAAAATATTTTATTTATTCGAATATAATTTAGTAATATTGCTCTTTATTTTTTTATTTGAAAAAAACTAATAATATGAGAGTATTTGATTTAAAAGTTTTTTTTTGATAAAATAGAATATTTTAGAATTGTATAAACAATAACATGAATTGAGTAATAAAAAAATATTTTATAAAATATTTTTTTATTACGAAAATATGTTTTATCTTTGTAAAATAATTAGGCATCAACCTTTATAGGTAATCGCTTAAAGTATAACACCTCTCCACCAAGTTCCTAGCAAATAGGAAATCTATATGCTGCTTATCATAATGTCAAATTATGAGAAAAGTAAAAAGCGAGGAATTTGGGGATTTGGTAATATGAAATAAAAAAGTAAAAAAAATGACAACCCTAAAACAATTTAAAGAGACACTAAACGACAGGCTTATTTACTTATCAAAACATTTAGCCAGATATGAAAAAACGGAAATAGCATCAAAATTAAGGGTTGACGCACAAACAGTAAGAAAATATACAATGGGAAAGATTGAAGAAATTAGAAACTTGGAACTAGCAGAAAAAATTATTGAAGAAGCAGAAAAAATAATGAAATTAAAAGTTAATAACCAAAAAGATGATATACAAGAATAAAATAAAAAAGCGTAATGCTACGAACATTACGCTTAAATAAATCAAAACAATGGGTTTTTATAACCATTATTTTTTTAACATAAAAACATTACAATTATTCCAATTTCTAAAAAAGTACAATTAATTAATCACAATCAAAAAACACAATTTTAAAACTAGAATTATGGCAAAGCTAAGCAAAAGATTCCAATTTACCTACCCTATTACAGAAAAAAGTGTAATAAATGGTATAAAAACAACCACCTTAATGGGAAACATAACCATAGAAGGTGTAGGGTATGAATACACCAACACCCCATACTCAATAACAAGCCAAGAAGAGAAGTACGATTTTGACATTGACGTAATGCAAATTCAAGGTACAGACATTATTTTCCTACAAAACCACTTAAGCCACAATATTCTTGAAGATATTCATAAAGAAGCACACAAAAAAGTAATGCGCATATTTTATGAAGAACGCATGCAAGAATTGTACTACCAAATGGAAATAGAATCACAAATGCTAATTAACTAACCAATAAAACAAATAACAAAATGAAAACAATAGAAAAGCTACTACTCACCAAAGACCAATTACGCCAAAAAATAAAAATACAAGAAGGCTCCATAGACAAAGAAGGCATAACCATAAAATACAATTACGGCGATAAAACACTATTACTAATCCCTTCAGGACAAGAAGGCGCCGCTACCCTACTCAAAAAATCTAAGTTAGTAAGCGACTTTATTATAGAAAACAAAAAAGTTTTTATACTCGTTAAAGAAGACATATACGAACTAGATGAACATGGGGAAATGTCAAACAACCCAATAATAATAAAAGTTTTGTGGAATGAGTATGTAGAATCTATAAAATACAAACTATCCCAATACGCTGCTTTAGAAATAGCTGCATGTCATGAATATGATAACATCATAAAAAACATCATAAAACAATCAATATCCGATCAAATTAAGTATAAAAAACACATTGCTTAACAACTAAAAAATAATTTTTATGCAACTACAAAAAATAAATAAAAAACAGTCAATAGAAATAGATTTTACGCCTGAGCAAGTTCAGCTTATTAAATCCCAGATTGCTCAAAAAGCAACCAATGATGAGTTAAAACTATTCCTTAACCAATGTAAGCGTACTGGATTAGACCCTTTTGCAAGGCAGATATACGCTATACATAGAAACCAATGGAATGCAGATAAAAAGAGTTACGAAAATAAAATGACAATTCAAACTTCTATTGATGGATTCAGAGTAATTGCAGAAAGAAGTGGCGATTACGCAGGTCAAGATGAGCCAATATTTAACGAAATAGATGGTAAGCTAATATCATGTAAAGTGACAGTTTATAGATTTAAATCAGCTCAGAAATACGCCATACCAACAAGATATGCTGCGGCTGTAGGCGTTGCATATTGGGATGAGTTTAAGCAAACTGGGAAAGATGGAAAAGAAAGCGGAATGTGGGCTAAAATGCCACACACAATGCTATCTAAAGTAGCTGAAGCATTAGCACTTAGAAAAGCATATCCTCAAGATTTGAGTGGACTTTATACAGGAGAAGAAATGGCTCAATCTGTAAATGAAATTACAACTAATGAAGAAAAAAATACAGACGCAGAACATATAAATGCTCATTACAATAAGATGTTAATGAGTTTAATGTCTATTGATGAATTAAAAATGTTCAAATCAATACTACCAGAATCACTTATAAATGATCCTAGCTTTAGAGCTAATCTTATAAAAAAATATAATGATTTGAATAATGATTCATCTTCTTTAATAAACGAGTCATTTAAAGAACCTATAGAACAAGAAGAATGGAAAAGTGGATTTTCAGAAACAAAAGAATTTGAATTTAGCTCTGGTAAACCTTATTAAATCATATATGAACATATACACACACACATTAAACATAGATGCAAAAAGCCCAAAAGGCAATCTATACGGTAAAAAAGGAGACAAAGTAATGATTGTAAGAGTTGATGCAGATAATTGCATTGTAGAAGACACAAATGGAAATAGATTCGCTGTACGTAGAGAATACTTAACAATAAATGAAATATGTACCAAGAAATAGAATTAATAAATGAAATTAATAACAAAAAAGGAAGATTTGATTTGCTTTTATTATTCTTTCAAGAATATTCGGAAAGATTATATCATTTAAACTCAGTAGGATTGAATTGGGGAGCAAATGGTGAAGAATGTAAAGCTAATATTGAAGCTGTTAAATGTAAAGCTCATATTGAATTGATAAAATTAGAACTAAGAAAATATTTAACTATTAATGAACCAAAACAACGCTAACCAATGAAAACACTAATTAAAATAGCTTTTTGGATATACGGGTTATTTGTAGCAATAATATTTGCACTAATGATATCTGCATGTGTAATGAGCATAAAACATTGTATTAACGCTTTAAATGAATAACAAATTGAATAAAAAAACCTTTTAAAACGCCAATCAACTCAACCCTAAATTTTTTAAAATAAAAAAAATGAATGTAAAAAATAATAATTAAAAAAAATATATTAAACAAAGCACACACCACCTATATGCCACTAAATAACCAACCGTATTTACCGTTGTATGTTGACGATTGGATGAATAATAATAAACTAAAATTATGTTCTCCCGGTTCTCACGGACTTATGATTTCAATTATGTGCTTAATGCACAAAGAAGAAGAATACGGTAAAATTTTGCTAAAGCAAAAGTTCAAGCAAACAGACAAGCAAATTTTAAATTTTGCTTCACAAATTGCTAAACAAACTTCGTTCGATTTGCTTGATGTTGAATTGTATTTAACCGAACTTATTACCGAAAAAGTGCTTTTTTTTGAAGACGATTATTTGCTTTGTAATAGAATGGTTAAAATGGCTAATATTAGTAATATCCGCGCTGGTGTTGGTAAAGAAGGGGGTATACAAACTCAATTAAAAGCAAAAAAAATAAAAGAAGATAAACAAAATTTTGCTAAAGCAAAAGTTCAAGCAAACACTGTAATTGTAAATGTAAATGAAAATGTAATTGATAATGATAATATTAAAGATAATAAGTGTGAAAAAAAAGAAAGAAAAAAAATAACAAAAAAAATAATATTCCCAGCAAAAATGGAAATTGAAACCATGCAACTGCTTGAAGAAGATATGCAATCCTGCAAAGGGCTTTCAGACATAATTCTAGGAAAAGAAGGAACAACAGAAAATGATATTAATCAATACTGGCAAAGGTTCAAGCTATTAAATTTTAATGGAGAAAAGTCGTACAAAACGAATACAGAAATTTATAACCACTTCAAAAACTGGCTGAATTTAGAAATACCAAAAAAAATAAAAAATAACAATGGAAAATACCCAACAAATACAACAACAGCGGACAGAAAGCAACAGCAGTATGACCAAAATAACGAACTGCTCAGAGCCTATGAAGATTTTACTAAACAAAGTTTTGAATAAACAGGATTTAAGCGTAGACCATATTTCAAAAGAAATTATAAAAGCAAAATGGGAAGGGGTAAGATTTTTAGAAATGTCAGAAAAGCAAATATTCATGGCCATAGAAACGTTTTTAGGAACCGTATCCATGATATCAGGCTGGAATTTGCCACAAATAAAAAAAGACAACACATACACCCCTCAAGGGAAAATGATGATTAACGAGCTTTGTATAGCGTTAAAAACGCACTACGAAAACCTTAATTACCAAGAGTTAGCATTAGCTTTTAGAACCCATAGTCAAAAAATAAAAGAATATGGTAAAGATTTTAACATCAACTTTTTGCATGAAATTATGAACCACTACAATGCAGAAAGGCAAGAGGCTATGGAAATTGAAAGAAAAATAGTAGAAAATGCTAAAGAAGAGAAAAAACTTACAGAAGCTCAACAGCAAAACATAATAAGAGAATCAATAGAATCAGATTATCAAAGTTATATATCAGGAACATACAACGAATTAAGATCAAAAGTAGGATATATTGGATACGACCAGTTAGTAAAAGACGATTTCTTTGAAAACAAAGAATCATATACAAATCTAATGTCAAAAGCATTAATAGAATTAAAAATAGAGTTCAAATCTCTTTTAGATTCAGCTAATAAATCTGAATCTATAGAATTAAAAAATAAACTATCTATTCTTAAAAAAATAGAAGATATAGCAAAAAACAAAGCATACGTTTTAGCATTAGAGTATTTTAAAACCAAAAATATAGCATGTATTTACCAATGTGAATAAACATAAGGTAATTTAAAACACATTATTAAATGAAAATACAATAAACAGCACTCTTATTCCATAAAATTACAAAAAACTGAAATAGTAAATATGAAAAGAGAAATAAAATTTAGAGCTTTTTGGCGTGATACATTAAAGTTGATAACAGACTTTAATAATGAATATGTTATTGAAGCTTGTAATGATGAAGTATTTATTGTCAATCAATTTACAGGCCTAAAAGACAAAAACGGAGTAGAGATTTATGAGGGGGATATTGTAATGGTATATCCTTACGGATACCTTAATTATAAAAGTATTCAATTCCAACCTTATAATGCTTTGGTAGAATATAAATTGGGTGATTTTGGTAAGGAAATAAGATGTTCACCATTTAATCACTCATATAGTTCTATTGAAATTATCGGAAACATCTACCAAAACCCTGAATTATTAACCACTAAATAAATAAAAATGCCTAAAGGAATATGTATGGAATGTAAAATGCCATTAAGCAACAGTGAAGCAATTGGCTATCATTATTATTGCGCAGATATAGCTTTTGAAAGAGAAGATGCTGAGCAAAAAAAATGTAAAAATCAAACAAACAACATGCTTGACCCGAAAGAAAAGGCGGAGGAATTGGTAGGAAAGTTTTATGAATTTATGCCTTTTAGAGATTGCAAATTAACATCTTGTATTGAATCGGAAGATATAATAATAGATATGGAAAAATTATCTGCCATCCAATGTGCGATAATAGCAGTTGATGAGATAATAAAAGAAAACTATAAGCATGGAACACAATTGTCATTAGATAGGCAAGAATATTGGCTATCCGTTAAAGAAGAAATAATTAAACTTAAATAGTAAAATATAATGTATCAGAATGTACTTAATGAAAAAGGTGGAACAACAACTATTAACCAATAAATAAAATTATGTATATAAAAGATTTAGTAATAGGCAAGGAATATATACTGTCACATGCTTATGGACAGCCTAATCAAAAAATAAAAATATTGAATGTTAGCGAAAAAGAAAGCTATAAATGGGGTAAGTATTGGGAAGCGGATATAATATATACATCAGATGATTGCTCTTTTGGAATAACAACATCAATGAATACGATTGAATGTGAAAGATATTTACATGAAATTATTACACCTATTAAAAAAATTACTTAACCACCAAAAAAAACACCACATATGCAATTCGAGGAAATCACCAAAACAGAAAAATGCTACACCATAAAAAATGGTAAAGAAATACCCATTAAAGTGTGTGGCGTAAGAAAACAAAAACAGCAAGTAATAGCTGTAGAACAAGACAAAAAAGAACCTAAATGGTATGAGCCTAAAGAGTATAAAAACTGGTTTGTAAAAACTAAAACAAAATATGTTAAAACAACCATATACCTATGAAACTAAAAATGTACTTAGAAAACATATTTATAGACCAGTTTGAAATAGACTTTATGCAACAAGAAACTGTAGAAGAACGCCAAAAGTACTTAGAAAGGAATGCAAGAATGCTATACGACAAACACTATAGGAATATAGCATTAGTGAATAAAGAACCTATATTTTTTGTAGATGTGCCTAGTAGGATGAATAATGATTGATATAACGAATATTTTATAAATTATAAAAAAATGGGACGACAATTAAGAAAAGTTGCAGAAAATTGGCAACATCCCAAAAATGAAAATGGGAATTACATTCATTTGTTAGATGGTAAATTTTCAGAACGATTAGCAAAATGGGAAGAAGAAAACGCCCAATGGGAAAAAGGTTTTAGTGATGATTGGAATGGTGGTTGGAAGCCAAGAGAATCGAATGAATTGAATATGACATTTGCTGAATGGGATGGCGAAAAACCTGTAAAGGAAGATTATATGCCTGAATGGAAAGATGAAGAACTTACACATATTCAACTTTACGAAAACACAAGCGAAGGTACGCCAATTAGCCCTGTTTATTTGGCAAGTGAAATAGAAAAGCTGTGTGAATATGCTGCCGAAAATTGCCCAACTTTTGCAGACTTAAAAGCAAGTAAAGAAGAATGGAAAAGTAGGATGAATAATAAATATTAACTATAAACGAATAAAAATGGAAAAAACAATCACATTATCTCTTGAAGAGTACAATGAGCTATTAACATACAAAGATGCTTTTGATAATAAAAAAACTTTTTACACTAATATATGGAGTTCAAACATTTTTTTTTATACAGAAAATGAAGCCATAGAAAAATTGCTCAAATCATTAAAACAACTTGAAGCAGACAATAAAATAATACGTGAATTTTCTATACAATTTGAAATAGAAGCTAAAGTACTTTCATCTAAAATAAAAAAATTTAAAAACCTACCGTGGTATAAACGAATATTTTATAAATTCCAGACTATTTTATAAATTATAATGTTAAAATGGATAATTTAGGATTTTAAATTATTAAATAAACAATAAACATGGACATAATAAACGAATACAAAAAGTTTTGCGAAGAAAGATACATTTTATTAAGCATTCAAAGTAGTGTTAATCCTTATAACGAAACCACATTGTTTTGCCCTGCTGGCATTCAACAATTTAAGCATCTATTTAGTCATATAGATTACAGGGGTACTATTGCAAATATTCAGGCTTGTATAAGAATGAATGATTTTGATGAAATAGGAGACTTTTCACACCTATTGTATTTCAATATGATTGGATTGTTTTCTTTTAGGGAAATGTTAATTGAAGATGCAATAACATTTTGGGTTAATTTTCTTAAAAGGATAGGGATAAAGCCTGATTATGTTACTATCCATTCAAATCGTCATTATTGGTTAAAATATTATCACTTACTTGGTATAAATGACGTAAGATTTGATGATGAAAATTGCAAATGGAGTGATGGTGATATTGAGGGATATTGCACAGAGTTTTTTTTAAATAATGTTGAAATAGGAAATATTGTAAACCCATTTGATCAATTCATTGATGCTGGTTTTGGACTTGAAAGACTTGAAATGTTTATAAATGGAAAAACAATAAACAAAATTGATACACTTAAAGAAACAGCAATTAAAATTATTGAGAGTGGTTATACGCCTTCAAACCTTAAACAAGGCTACGTTTTACGTAAAATATTGCGTGAAATTTACAAATGTGGTTCAACTTTAGATCACGAATATTTCACAGATGAAATTAAACGACAAGACAAAATTTTAGATAAATACAGCATATTAAAAAATAAACACGTTAACAAGTCTAAACAATGGTGGTATGAAACACATGGTATTGATTTAGATGAAATATAAGTTTAACAAATAAAAAAATAAAAAAATGGATAACAATATGAATATAATAGAAGTAGACGAAAAAGAAATTAAATCAGGGATGTATGGAGAAATGCCAACAATTAAAATAGGTAAATTCATAATATCAGATATGTCAGATGAAGAAAATTGCAGCACAGTTTGGATTTATGATACTGAACAGAATGAAGGTGGTCAGTTTTGCAAAATAAAACTTTCAGAAATATTAGACAAGTTTTACAAAGAGTTATTTTAAATTATTTCTGTTAAAATATAAATTTAAAACGATGGACAAATACGAATATCCAAAAACAAAAAGGTGTGAATCATTTGCAAAAAGATATAAAAAAAGTGGAGTTTTTAAGCCTGAAATAGTTGAGTATGGTAACCAAATACTATATGAAGTTGAACAAGATTTAAACGCTATGAAGTGGGCTATACAATATTTAAGGAGGTATTTTGAATATATTGAAGAAAAAGGTAAAAAACTTGAAACTTTTGGTGATATGGATTGCAAAAGTGCCTATGACGTTTTGGTAAAAAGAGTGTCAGAGTATAGTTGCCCAAACAATTATAAGAGTGGGAAACTGTGCCCGTTAAATGATGCTTGTACTTTCCCAAAGTGTAGGTTTTAGCATATCATATAACGCTTTCTGGCTTGTAGAAGGTTGAACTTTAGAATGCTAAGATTTAGCAGAATGTTTCTTCACACTTTTTTAAAACCCGTGTTATGTGAAGTACCTACTTATTTAGCAATAAACTTAGTTTAAAACGATAGACAAAAAAGTAATATAAAAATGGAAAAATACGAAATACACATTGGCGAAATCTTTGACTTAACAACAAATACAAAGAGGCCAAAACAAATATTAGTTGTTACGCAAGAACAACATGATGCTATTATTCACTTTGCAGACCAAAGAAAGGATGCTGAACTTAATACAATTTATAAACTGAATGAATGTGAATTTAGTATTAAACCACTATATACATATGGAAAATAAAGTATTTTTAGCAAAGATATATCGTTGGAATGGTCTTCATTCTTGGTTTGAAGTACACAAAACATTTGTACCAGAAAAAAATATTGAATATATATATTTTCTTCGAGATAAAGACTGTGTAAGACCTTTTCATTGTGATTCACTTCCAATAAACCATTATAGAATTTTAGAGATTAAAGAAAAAATGTAAATAAAAATGAATAAAATAAAAGAACTAATACAAGATGATAAAAACTTTAATAAAGGAACAGAATTTGGTAACTCTTTAATTGAAAAATCATTTAGAAAATTTGGAGCAGGAAGAAGCATACTTATTGACAAAAACAATAGAATAATAGCGGGTAATAAGTCAGTTGAAAATGCAATGTCAATAGGTATTGAAGATGTTCAAATTATTGAAAGCGACGGAACAAAGATTATTGCAGTAAAAAGAACAGATATTGACTTAGATAGCCAACAAGGACGTGAAATGGCACTTGCTGATAATGCTTCTGCTAAAGCAAACATTGTATTTGATGCTGAATTGATTGAGGCTGAAGTAGGTGAAGCGATAGCGGTAGAATGGGGTGTTGGCACAAATACAGAATATTCAGATAAAAATAAGGAAATAGATGTTTTAGACTTTGATAGTGAAATGATAATTAAACTTAAATATTCTGAAAAAGATTATCTTTTAGTTCGTGAACAACTAAGCAAAATAGCATCAACACCTGAACAAGCAGTTTATAAATTATTAGGCAATGAGTAAGCATTTGTTTCCTTATAAATGGTATCTAAAAGATGGATACTTAAATGAAAATATTGATAAAAACAATTACAATGTTTTTGGCACTTTTATTTGTGGTGGAGGTTCAACAATGGGATACAAACTTGCTGGGTTTAATCATTTGGGAGGTGTTGAAATAGACCAAAAAATAGCAGAAGTTTACAAAACAAACCATAACCCAAAGCATTTGTATAATTTAGATATTAGAGATTTTAATAAACTTGAAACCTTACCAAAAGAATTATATAATTTAGATATATTAGATGGTTCGCCTCCTTGCTCAACTTTTTCAATGTCTGGTAGTCGTGAAAAAGCGTGGGGAAAAGAAAAGGTATTTAGAGAGGGTCAAGCGAAACAAAGTCTTGACGATTTGGTTTTTGTTTATTGCGATACCATTATAAAGCTAAAACCAAAAGTATTTTTACTAGAAAATGTTAAAGGCATAATACAAGGCAATGCAAAAGCGTATTCAAAAGCTATTGTCCAAAAAATGACAACAGCAGGGTATACTGTGCAAGTCTTTATGCTTAATTCCGCAAGCATGGGCGTTCCGCAAAAACGTGAAAGGGTGTTTTTTATTGGATATAGAAACGAGTTGAAATATCCGAAGTTGAAAATGGAATTTAATGAAGTTGCGATACCTTTTAAATTTGTCAATGCTGGCATAATTAATAAATTTCAATATAAGCCAAGAAATTGTGACCTGCCGTATATAGAAAAATGTAAAAATAATTCTGCACTATCAACGGTTCACCCAAAAGGACATTTTTTTAATTCGATAAAATTAGATTTTGAAACGGTAGTAAATACTATTGCTAGTGGAAGCACTTTGTACCATCCTATTCAATTAAGGCAATTACAAGATAGTGAATTAATCCAAATAGGCTCGTACCCACTAGACTACAATTTCAACGGAATAGATCCGAAATATTTAATAGGTATGAGTGTACCGCCTGTCATGACAGCACAAATAGCAAATCAAATTAAAATACAATGGTTGGATAAACAATAAAACGAAACGGAAAAGATTATGAAAATAACTGCTAAACACCTTGAATTTATACGATTAGTAGCAAATGGAGAAACCCAAAGCAACGCTTATAAGGTAAGTTTTGGTAAGTTAAAGGTAAGTAAAAACGTTAGTGAAGTTAAAGGTTCTCAATTAGCTAAAAAATACGCTTTACAGATACAACAAGCCAGAGAAAATGCGCAAAAGGCAATAGAGCAAGCAAACAAAGAAAAAGAAGCTGAAATAGCCTTAAAACAAATATTAACACAGGCAGAGGTGGACGCTAAACTCTGCAAAATAATAAACGGTGAACTAATTGAAGTACAACAATTAAACCAACAAGGAAAAGTATTTAAAGCGCTAATAACACCAACGATATCAGAACAAAGATTAGCTATAGAAACATATAACAAGAGGTTTGGAAGCAACGAAGCAATAAAAACTGAAATTAAGGCAGATATACAAACATCTTATACAGATAAGATAGTAGAAGGCATGACAGTAGAGCAATTGTTTGAATATAGAGCCAAGTTTTTAAATAAGTAAACAATTATAAAATACAAAATTATATGCCAAATATATTTATCGTTTTTATCATTACTATTTTAGTTTTATGGATAGTTTCCGAGCTTTTTAATTTAGCATATGACGGACTACATCACTATATTAAAGGAAATGGGAAACTGCTTTTGGAAAAAGAGCTTTCAAGTTGTTGGCTATACAGCTTAAATGATGACGTTATTCGCTTAAACAATATGAGCGATTTGAATGGCCTTTACATTGCAAAAACGGGTACTTCAATTTTATTCCCATACTATTTTTCAAACGAACATGATACTCATTACGGTATTTTAATTTTCAGCAAAGAATACTTCATGGTAAAAAATAAATTCAAAGAATTAAGGATGTCTTCAAAAATGCTTTCTCAAGATAAAAACAAACGATATAAATTTAAAAAAATATGACAAAAGAAGAACAAAGATTTACTGCTGCTGTGGCTGCGATGCAGGGTATGTTAAGCAATCCTGAAATTATGCGAGCCAAACTTGATTTTTTCAAATACGAAACGATAGATAACTGTATAAAAATGTCTATTCAATATGCAGACGCTTTGATTAAAGAGATGGATAAGAAAGTAGATTATAAAGAAATACCAGAAAGGCCTTATGTTGAAGATTTACTGGATTCTCATATTAAGAAAAATGAACCATTGCCGCCTTACGAAAAAGATTTGTTTTCTAATATAAAAAAATGGGGATGGTAAAAAAACACATGATGTTATAGTAGCAGATACAGTTGTTACTGAGCCTAATCCAGACGCTAGAGTAGTTACGAAAACGCAGATTACAACGCAGAATAGGAATAGTATATGAATTAATAGAAAACGATTTAAATTAAGAGTATAAATAAGCATGAAAATTTTATTAGAAATATCATCAACACATCATTTTACAGAAGAACAGAATACTTATTCATTCTTAAATCTAATTGAATTAGAATGGGACTTTCCTTTATTGCCATCTAAAGGAGATCTGTTTGATTTAGAAAGTATTGTGCCAGAAGAAATGATACACGATTTTGCATGGGGATTGGCGTATCATATAGAATACATAAATTGGCTAAAGATAGATGGAGTAATTATTCCTAAATTAACATTGGACGGTGAATAAGTTTAAATTGTAACTGCGGAAGCAAAATTGATTTGGTTTAAAATAAAAAGTATGGAAGTAATATTACTAAAACAGTTTTTACAATCTAATAAGAATCTTAATGATTTTTCTAAAGAATATGATATGTCTACAAATGCAATTAGAGCAAGAATATCTAAGCAAAGTCATTTTTTAATAAAAAGTAAAATTATAGATATAAAAAAATATTTACCATATCCAAACCAATATCTGTATAATATGAAAGCTAATAGAGAATATTGGCTTATGGCTATTGATGATTATGAGCAGGCTAAAAACAATGTTAATAATATGAAACAATATAATCAAGACAAACGTAAATTATCTGAAATAACAGTATCAGAGTTTATAAATATTATGAAAACTTTAAAATAAATAATAGAGCAGGTGGCGGAATTGGTAAACGTTAACTTTTTTAGATAGAGGAAACATCCCGTGGGCGATGTTAGTCAGTAATGAAAGGTTCGAGTCCTTAATCAATGACCTAAAAAAGAACTGACATGCAGGTTAGAATCCTGCCATGCTCACTAAAACTGAACCTTCTATGATTACAATTGCATGCAATTGGTGATATAAAATTAAGAAAATGAAAAATTTAACAGAAGAACAAAAGGTAAAAATAACAATGGAAATGTTGAGAGCACAACCATTACAAATATTAGCGAATATTGCCTTGTTGAAAATTGTTGAAATTGGAGTAGCTTCTAAAAGCGATGAAACTACATTAATAACAGAAGCTACATTTGAAGGGAAACGATATAAATGTAAAATGTCTGTTAATTGGGAGATGTTATAATAATAAATCAATAATATGAACACATTAATTTCACTTAGAACTAACATTTTATATGTTAAAAAGAAAAAGAAAGACAAAGAAGATTCAGATGAATTTGTAAAACATAACGAATTAATTTTTTTGGTAGATAAGCCAAAATACACGCAAACAAATTCAGGTGAAATAGTTAGAGAAAGAGCCGTTGAAGAAATAAGATTAAATGTTTCTGAAAGCGGTTTTGATGAATTAATAAAAGTTCTTATCAAATTAAAAGATATTGATGAAAGTGAGTTGTATTAGGTTTAAAGAATAAAATTAATAGAATATGGAAAATTATACACCAAAAGTTCAAGAAAACGGAAAATATATTGAAATGCTTATTGAAGCAAAAAGATGTAAGTGCTGTAAAAAAATTATGATTGATAAACTTGGTTATTATAGTATATTCCCAAAGTATATTAAAATAAACCAAGAAGCACAAATGAAGGCTGCTGGTTTTGTTTATAGCACAACCACTTTGGTTGATGATGAACCCATTTGCATAGAATGTGAACAAGAAGGGAAAGCAGATTTTTTATGTGAGTTATGTGAAGAAAGAAAATCGTCAGATAAAAAACAACAATCATTTGGCGACCCTGCTGAATTTTTGTGTAAAGATTGCTATGAAACAAAACCTGCAAAAGTTTGGTATGAAAAATGTGAAGAATTAATAGAGGAACACAAATATGATTTTGAATAACAATTATATTAACGCAATAGAACAATAAAAATATGAATAATTATGATTGATGCACGAGAATTAAGAATTGGTAATATAGTATATTTTAATAACTATGAACAATTAGATATTAATCAAATAAAAACATTAACATTTATTGATTTTGAACAGATATGTTATGACAAACATGCAAATAGGTTCTCTCCTATCCAACTAACCACAGAAATAATTGAAAAGTGGTTCGGATTTGAAAAGATTGATTTTGACTATTTTGAACTAAAAGCAAAAAAAAATTATTACTGTCATATAGATGAGATAGGATTTGGATTTGCTTTAGAACATGAGACTTTTTATATATGTGAATATGTACACGAGCTTCAAAACCTATATTTTGCTTTAACCGGCGAAGAGCTAAAAGTAAATTATGAAAAAAAATAAAATAAATTCTATTAAAGAAAAATTCACTAAATGCAATCATAATTTAGAAAGAAATGTATCAAATGTGTGGATAGATTTAATAAATAATGGTATGAATAATGATAAACTTAAAAATTATATACCAAATTTTATTGAAGGTACTCAAGTAAATAATGATGGATTTAATATTGTAGGTGATAAAGGAAAAGAAGTAATAATAAATCATAAGGGTAAAACTCATAAAATATGGAAAAATCACTTAGATTATATTGAAAGAACAAAACATTTAAATACAATAGATGAACCTACCAAACCGAAGCAAAAGAAAGATTAGTAAGATAAGAAGATTATTAGCAGTGCATATATCATTTAATGTTGATAAGTGTAAGTTTAAAGTAAAGCTTAGTCCTGATTTTCTTATAAAATATAATAAGTATATACCTACTGATGAAGTAGAATATGAGGTTCCATATAATGATAATGAAGCGGTATGGATACCATTCAAAGTAGTACTTAAACCTGCGCCTAATATATAAAAATGGTAAAATAGTCAAACCATATGCTAGCCGAACTAACACTAATAGACCAATCCATAAAACGCCGCCTTGCATTCTACTCATTTTGGGAGTTTTGTTTGTGGTATGATGAAGAGTTTTTTATTAAACGCCCATTTTTACACCAAGTAGCAGAAGCATTTCAGGATTTATATGATCAATATAACAAAGGCATATCAATAAAAATATCAGTTTCTATGCCCCCTAGGGCAGGCAAATCATACATAACCTCATTATTTTGTGCGTGGTGGCTTGCAAAATTTCCAGAATTATCAGTAATGAGAAACACATGCACTGCTACTTTATTCAGAAAATTTAGTTACGATGCACGAAATATTGTAAGATCAAAAAAGTACAAACAAGCATTCCCAGATATTCAACTAGCAGATGATAAGCAAAATATAGATGGATGGAATTTAATAACATCAAAACAAGTAGCATATTTTGGTTCTGGTGTTGGTGGTACTATTATAGGATTTGGAGCCAATATAGCCATTACAGATGACCTATACAGAAATTTAGACGATGCTATTATTGGAACATACAATGAAAGTGTAATTAGATGGAAAGAATCTGCACACGATTCACGTAAAGAAAAAAATTGTCCAGAAATTTTTATAGGAACAAGATGGAGCAAAAGAGATGTTATTGGGAGATCTATTGATGGTGGGCGTATTGATAAGCAAATAACCATACCGGCATTAGATAAAAATGGTAAATCTTTTTGCGAAGACGTAAATAGCACTAAATATTACTTAGAACTTAGAGATGGAAATAAAAAAAGTTCAGGAATAGATGAAACAATATGGATGGCCGAATATATGCAAGAACCTATTGAAAACAAAGGCCTCCTATTCCCATTAAGCGAACTAAAAACATTCAATATTAAAGATATTAAAGAAGAAAACATAGAACATACATCAATATTTATAGACCCAGCAGACACTGGCGGCGACTTTTACGCAGCATTACAAGCTGTTATAATAGGAGATAAAGTATTTATTACAGATGTTATATTCAATAATTATGGAACGGACATAAATATACCAGCGTCTGTAGAATTAGCATTTAACTCAAAAGCAAATTATGTTCAAATAGAAGGCAATTCAGGATGGATATTAGCTGGTAAAAATGTACGGGAATTAATTAGAGATCGCCTATCAGATTGCAGTGTAAGAATAGTAAAAGAATATACAAATAAGGAAACAAGAATATTTACACAATCAGCTTGGATAAAGCACAATGTATACTTTAGAGAAGATTACAATACAAGTAGAGAATATATGGAATTTATTAATAATGTAACTACCTATTTAAGAGAAGGTGGAAATAAACATGACGATGGAGCAGATGTTTTAGTTATGTTGGCTGAGTACTGCATTAGAAATCTAAGGCATTTGTGGCAAGCGTAGTAAAATAAGTAAGTATATTAAAATAAAAAAGCCTGCTCATTACAGCAGGCTCTTTTTTTTACACTTTAAGAATCCCCTTTTAAAATTTTTACTTAAAAGCGTAATATGCTTTCATAAGATAACATAAACCTAAATTCAAACACAAATATACAGTATTTTACTTAAAGTAAAGCTTTAGATAGAATTTGTAACTAATTGAATTACATATAATTTATTAACATAGTGTTGATAAATTATATTAGGTATATAATATAATAATTAAATACATTTGTACCATCAATATAGTATGAATAACACCAAGATATTGAAAGATGTAAGATGCAATAAATGTGGTCGGCTTCTTTGTCGATCTTATGGAGAAGTAGAAATAAAGTGTAGAAATATAAAATGTAAGGATGAGAAAATAATAAGAGTAAATAATAGTACAATAAACATAATACGTAGATAACTTTCTCGTAAAAATTTAGAGCGCCAAAAGATGTAGAGCGCCAGCGTTACCAATAAAATGGTAATACTGGCGCTTTTTTTCGTTTATACAATACAATAAAAAAATTAAAAAAATGGAAAATATAGAAATAGAAAAAGCAGTATCACCAGAGGTGTTTGAACAAGTAGAAATGCTAAAAGCAGAATTAAAAGAAATAGTTGATGTTTTAGGTGAAATAAATGAAGTATCAGACGCTGCAATAAGACTTAAATGCTTAAAAGTAGTAGAAGACGATATATGCACCATGTCTGCTAACTATTATATAAATGAGGCAGAAAAGCTATTCCAATACATTAAAAACGGTAAAACAGCGTAGTGGGATTCAATTTTAGCATAGGATGGGGTAATAATAGTTATAAATATAAAAAAGATAACGAAGGTAACCATGTATATACATTATCTAATATAGATAAAGGTGATTTTATATCATGTTTTGATGGGGAATATTCAGAAAAAAACATGATTAAGCTCTTTGAAGAGGTTCCAGAAATATTTGCTCCAATAAATGCTATTGCAGACCGTGTAACAAAAGGTATTTGGGAGTTAGTAAAAGAAGGTACGGAAGATGTTGTAACAAACAATAATCAATGGAATAAAATAAAATCAAACCCTAATTGGAAACAATCATTTAACAAATTTATTTATAACACAGTAGTATATAAAAATTTAACCGGAAACTACTATTTCTATAAATATATACCGGAAGGGTTTAAAAATAAATTTGAAAACATTGTATCCATTTGGTTGCTGCCGCCACAACATACAGAAGCAAAAATAAAAGCAAATAGAACAAAATACTACTATACAACTCAAATACAAGACTTTGTTGAATACTACGTAGTAAAGATTGAAGACTATGAACAAAATATATATCCAGAGTATGTATTACATGAAGGGTATATAGATATTGATTGCAATACACTAAAGGGCATATCTCCTTTAAAAGCTGCTGAATATCCTATAAGCAACCTTATCGCAGTTTATAAAGCTAGGAATGCAATATATAATAAACGAGGTGCATTAGGTGCTATTGTAAATAAAAATACGGATGCTTCTGGAACAGTTGCATTAACTGCAAAAGACAAAAAAGAATTAAGAGACGAATTCAATAATGATTTTGGAGTAACTAATAATAGAGATACAGTAGCCATAACATCCATTCCTATTGATTTTGTTCGATTTGGAATGAGTATACAAGAGCTAATGCCTTTTGAAGAAACATTTGCAGACACTGCGGCTATATACAGCATTTTAGGCGTTCCTAGATCATTAATACCTACAAAAGAAGGCGTAACGTTTAATAATGGATTTACAGACGAAAGAAAACTATATGCAGACGTTGCCATACCGCAAGCTGAAGCTATAGCAACGCAACTAACCAGCTTTTTAGGGTTAAAAGAATTAGGATTAAAAATAAGGGTTCGATTTGACCATGTAGAAGCTTTACAACAAGACCAAAAACTAAATGCAGAAACACAAAAACTAATAACTGAAACATACACAACACTGTACGAAAAAGGTCATATAACAAAAAATGAAATGTTGGTACAAATTGGATCATCTGAGGTTAATGAAGGGGATGTTTATGTAACAGATGGTAAAAACCCAGACCCTTTAGCTATAAAATTAGGTGTAGGTGGTACACAGGCTTTAATAATGGTATTGTCAGATCAAAATATATCACAAAACGTTAAAAGAAATACTTTAATAAGTGTTTTTGGTTTAAGCGAACAAGACGCTTATAAACTAACCATAGATAATAAACCAATGAATCAAAACCAAAATAACCAAATAGAAAAACCTGTAGAAGATGGAACAAAAAGTAATTAAAGTTTGTAAAAACTCATTTGTAGATGATTTAGACGAAAAAGGAATAGTAACAGTTGCTGCTAATGCTTTTGGTAATGAAGATGCAGATGGTGACATATCAGCAGAAAAAAGCTACACAAAAACAATAAAAGAAAATTTTGGCCGTGTACGTTGGTTTTTAAACCATGACAACAAAATTTTATTAGGCGTTCCTATAGAAGCTCAAGAAACACAAAACTATTTAAAAGTACGTGGTCAGCTAAACCTTCAAAAAGAAGTTTCAAGAGATGTATACGAAGACTATAAACTATACGCACAATACGGAAAATCATTAGAACACTCTGTAATGGTACAAGCAGTTAAAAGAGATGAAAACAATAAAAAACTAGTATTAGAATGGAAATGGTGGGAATACTCTACACTAACAAATTGGGGTGCAAATAGCGAAACGCCAATGTTAGGCATTAAATCTATAAAAGCTATAGATGACGCTATAAACTGGATAGAAATAGCACTAAAAAAAGGAAATTATACAGATGAAAGAGCCACAAAAATGGAAAAACATCTTGAACAATTACGTTCACTTATTGACGAAAAGCCGGAAACATCCACTTTATCAATACAGCCGAATGAGGAAACAATAAATATTATTAAAAATTTTAAAATCTTTTAGCATGAATGAAATAAATGAGCAACTAAAAACTGCTTTGGCTGACTTAAAAGAAGATACTAGAAAAAGTATCACACATGAAATACAATCAGCACAAACACAATTTGAAAAAAAAATAACAGAAGCAACAAAAGAAAAGGCCTCTGAAGAACAATTTGAATCATTAAAAAAAGAATACGATTCAAAACTATTAATGTTAGGTACAGAGGTTGAAAAGTTCAAAAACATGTCTGTAGAAACAAAAAAAATGAGTTTTGAAGATCAAATATCTAAGTCTTTAAACGACAACTTAGGGTTGATTAGCAAAATGAACAACAAAGAAGTAGAATCTATAAAGTTCAAAGCAGCAACAACAATTACAACAGGAAACTTTGGAGCAGGTGTACTTAGAGGTTTTAGAGAATCTGAAATAGGTATTATAAACGAAGCAGAAAGGTTCGTTTTTAATCTAATATCTGTAATGAATGGAGGCCATGGAAGCAACCCGCTTAGTTGGGTAAATAGAGTTCCAAAAGAAGGTACTCCAGCATTTACGGCAGAAGGCGCATTAAAACCATTAGTAGATTGGACATATACAGTAGGGGAAACAACATCGCAATTTATTGCAGCAGCAACAACAGTTACAAGACAGGCGCTTTCAAATATGCCTATGCTAAAACAAGAAATTAACGATGAATTGTTAAGAAAACTATATAACAAACTAGATAACACAATCCTAAAAACTGGTACAGGTGTAGCGCCTTCTATTAACTCTATTTGGTTACTAGCAAAATTATTTACAGCAGGTGGGTTAGCTGGTAAAATAGATAATGCAAATGTATTTGATGTGCTACGTGTAGCAGTAGGTCAAGTAATGATGGGAGATATTACAGATGTTACTTCAGGAGGATACATGCCAACAGCAATAGTAATATCACACGAGAGAGCAACATCTATGGACTTACAAAAAACATCCACGTCAGCATACCAATTCCCAACATTTGCAACAGCAGATGGGACAGTTATAAAAGGCATACCTGTATACTCTAGTAAGTTTTTATCATTCGACGAGTTTTTAGTGGGAGACATGAAACGATATCTATTTAATGTAGTAGATGGGGTTAATATAGAAATGGCGTATATAAACGATCAATTCCTTAGCAACCATGTTACCGTTAGAGCTGAGCTTAATGGATGCGGACGTATAAAAACACACGACACATTTGCTTTTGTTAAAGGTTCATTTACAACAGCCCAAGCTGGTCTTGAAACACCATAATAATCATAAATATTAAAAAAAATGGCAAAAAAATCAATAAAAGACAATCAAGGTGAGGTTTTAAACGAGGTAAAAGTAACTGAAGATCAAGTATTACATAATACAGATGATCATAAAGTAGAGGTAAAAGTTCCTGAAATAAACCCTGCAAGTGTTGTAAAAATTAAAGCACTTGCCGATACAAAACACCTAAAAAAAGATGTTGTATATGAAATATCCGGTAATGATGCCATACACCTAATAAAAATAAAAGTAGCTGTTTTAGCATAAATGTAAAAATATGCCGTTAATAGACCAAACATACTTTCATTCAAGCATAAACATACCAAATATAGACAATATAGCTGTATCTGAAAATGTAATGATGTTTATTAATGAATATGAAACAGAACTATTACTTGACTTATTGGGGCTGAATCTATACCAAACATATTTAGCAAATCCATTAATACAAAGGTTTGTAGACTTAACAAATGGAGCATTATATATAACAAAATCAGGCGAGCATAAAAAGTGGAAAGGGCTAAAAAATACCATTGGTTCAAATAAATATTCACTTATAGCCTACTACGTGTATTTCCATATTTCAATAAATACAGCAACAACAACAACAGGCATAGGAGAAGTATTTAACAAAACAGACAATGCAAATAGAGTAAGCCCAATAAACAAACAAGCTGCTGCATGGAATAAAATGATTACATGGGTATATGAACTATACGATTTTTTAGAAGAAAAAAAGAGTATATATCCTGAATGGCAAAAGGCATATTGTTTTGAAGAATATTATACAATAATAAATAATATGAATTTATAGTGATAAGGCCAGTATACATAGTAGATATTTTTGAAGATATTGTTAAAAAAGTATCTACAAAATTGCTTCCACAACTACAAGCAATACCAAAATCTACTATAACAGGGGTCCATTATTTATATGGTCACTATAATGAAATACAAAGAAGATTAATAGAAAAGAGCAATTCTAATACTGAACAATATAATAGATACCCTTTGATTGCACTTTTTCAAGACTTCTCCATAAAAAAAGGTTCTAACCAATTAGGTTTTTATGGAGAAGCTAATCTTCAATTTATGATATTATATCATACAAAACCAGCTGCATATAGCGAAACAAGGATGGAAAATGTATTTAAACCAATATTATACCCTATTTACTTTGAATTTCTTAACCAAATAAAAAAAACAGGAAAATTTCATTTGTATAGTGATAAAGGAATAGATCACGAACAAATAGATAGGCCAAATTGGGGAAGAATTGGTTCTTATGGTAATGATGGGTACATATTAGATGATGTACTAGATGGAATAGAAATTAAAAATTTAATATTAAAAACACGTTTAAAAATTTGTTGAAAATGAAAAAAATTATCGTAACAATAGTTGCTGTATGTATAACAACAGCATCTTTAAAAGCACAACAAAGCCTAAAAAGGCTTGAAGATTATACAGGAACACCAGAGTATAATACAATTGTAACCAACTACTTAATTGGTAACATTTTTGACAGTATAGTAGGTGCAGGCACAACATACCTTGCTTCAGAAATGATAAAAGGGTTCCAAAAAACAGTACAAGTAGCATTATATACTCAAGTTGTTACCGGTGGAACACATACCGGAACGGCTACATTAGAAGGAAGTTTAGATGGGTTTAGGTATTATCCAATAAGCAATGACACGGCAATAATTTCAACTGCGGTATCTGCATACTCATGGAAAATTACTGATTGGAGCAATCTGTATTTACGTATAAAAGTAAATATGACTTCCCCTTCATCAATATCACAAATATAAGCACAATACCTTACTAGAAAAGAAGTAAGAAACTAAAACAATATAATTAAACAAATAAAATAAAAACCAAAAAATATGGCAGAGTTAAACAAAGTTACATGCGGCGGGTTATTAAAAGGAAATACAGGCGTACCACAATGTTATATGGATTTAGCACCAATAAATGGTATTATTCTAACACCCATTGGATATACATTAACAAAAGCAGAAATAGCTAGTACCCTATTATCTAAATTACAGACATCTACACTTGCTGCAAGGGCAAATAGAATATATCCAGTTCTAAATTTTGTAGATATAAAAGATAATACAGAACAACCATCTTATCAAACATTAGGATTTGGAAGAAAAGTACTATTAAAAGAAGGCAAATACTCATTTGAAGCATCATACCTAGACGGTGGATTATGCTTAAGCAATCAACTAAGAAACTTTAACTATACAAAATGGGCTGCTTTTTTAGTAGATGCAAATGGTGTATTAGTAGGAACAAAAGTTGGAGATAACATAATGGCTATTCCACTTAACCTATTTTATGCTTCCCCTTATGGCATTGCAACAAGTTCTCAAGCAGCTTCATACAAATTAAATATAGAAATAGAACCTAAATATTTAAATGAAGAAATAGGATTTGTACAAACTAAAGGTGAGTTTGACATATTTGATAGTGTAAAAGGATTATTAAACCTTGTTATCAAAACAGCAGTAGCTCTAACTGGTGGTAAAGTAGAGATTATGGTAATAAACTCATGTGGTGGAGACAATATATATGATGTATATGGTACAAACTTAGCCAATATTACTGCATGGCTTTCTAAAAATGCTACTACAAAAAATGGAATAACTATTACAGCAGCAGTAACAGTACCAGCAAACAAAACCATAGAGCTTACACTAGATACAGCAGATACAGACTATCCAGCCGTTGCTTCAAAACTTACTATTGAATTAAACACCGCAGCAATATTAGCAGCAGCACCAATATTAATGGTAGGATACGAAGGAGCAAATATATTAACAGAAACAGTGTAAAATATGAATAATATAACTATAGGCGGGGCAAACTTTAATATAGAATGGGCAAAAACTAAAACCTATAAGCAGTTTTTAGAACACTTTAAACATCTTTTCAAAGAATTAACGGAAGATGAAAGGGAAAATAACCTTAAAAAGGTTTGGGAAACTGCAAATAAAGTAGAAGTTGATGAACATATACATACACTGCCTGATACAAAAATTACAAGTGTAAGAAAGAAAAAGTAGGTAAAAAGGATAATTATAAATACATAAATAGTAGGAGTGTAAAAACTCCTACTTTATATATGAATACCATAATAGATGTTGCAGAAAGAATTAAAAATCTTGCTCTACATATAGAGAAAGAAGTGTCTGTTATTATTTACAATACTAAAGAACAGATACTTATTAAAAACAAACAGCAATTAATGGAAGGCGTTAAAGGAGATGGAAACGAAATAACTCCATCCTATTTAAACGATCCATATTTTAAAACAAGAGAAGCGGCTCAGCGATATTCAAATTGGAAAGACAAAATAACGCCAAACAGCAAAAGAAAATCAGGCACACCAAATTTATATATAAATGGATTTTACCATAATACTATAGAAATAAATGTAAAAGGGGAGAAAATAATTACAGAAAACAAAACAACTATTGGTAAAAAAATAGAACAAAAATATGGTGATACTCTTTATGGGCTTAATGAAACAAACAACCAAGCGTATATAAAAGAAACATTTTTCCCTGCTTTAAAAACATATATAGAAGAAACAACGCAACTACAAATGAAATGAAAATATTTGAACAAAAACATGAGGATATAAATGATAAAATATCAAATATAAAGTTGTACGAAAACTGCAACCAGCTCATGCTAGATAGGTTTATTCAAATTATAGTAGAAGGGGATTTAAGGTTGTTAATTATTGAAGGAGAGCCATCAAATGAAATACTAAAAGAAACATGGGAATATATATATGCAGAGTATACATCGTTAATTAATGACGATAACAGTACAGAGATATACAAAGCCATAAGAGATATAAATATGTGGAAAATGAAATTTCAACGTATTGAAATGTTTATTTCCCTGCTATCACAAAGACCATACCCATTATTGATTATAGAATTAAAGAAAATGGGTTACAACTATGAGTTCAATCATAATGATATACAGTCCTATAAAGCAGACTTACATGCAGTATACAATACAGCAAAAACACTATTAATACAAATTAGCAATAGGGAAAAAGACCTAGAACGCCTACAAAAACAAGATAGCCAAAACAATAAAAAAGAAAAACCTATAGACCAGTTCGATATGATGCTCATAAGCCTATCAGAACACTATAAATATGAAGTACAACCACACCATTTAACAGTTGCACGCTTTGCAAAAATGATGAATAGGGTTAAAGAATATGCAAAAAAATTAGAGGACAATATTAACGCACAAGGTAAAGAAGCTAAAAAATGGCCGAGAAATTAGTAACCAATATAATATCTAAAGACGCTTTTGATGAGGTTAAAAACCTATCAAAAGAGATGGATATACTCGTTCAAAAACTTGAACAAGCGATTACTAATGCAAAAAACTTTGATGCTGCATTCAAATCAGCAAAAGGAGTTATAGAATTTGAGAAAGCATTATATAGCACCGTAGATGCACAAAATGAACTCATAAAAACAGGGGAACAATTAAAAGATAACTATGTTAAACAAGAAGCGGCACAAAAAGCAGTAATATCAGAAACCGTTAACCTAGGAAAATCAATAAAAGATACAGACGATGCGATTAAAAAAATTAACAGCACATTAGATGCAGGTGCAAAAGTATTAGCAGAACAAAAAATAGCTTTAGAACAGAATAAAAAAGAACAAAAAGATCTAAAAAAAGAGTTAGACGCAGGAAGGATAACATTAGATCAGTATTCAGAAAAAATGGTATTTCTAATACAAAATGAACAAGAATTAAAAGTACAAACATCTCAATTAACAAAAGCCCAAACACAATTTGCTAAAGAAAATATATCCGTAGCAGGAAGTATGGATCAGGCAGGGATAAGGATAGGAAGGTTAAGGGAAGAGTATAGAACATTAACAGATGAAGAAAAATCATCTCCATTTGGTAAAAAACTTAAATCAGCTATAGATGATTTAGATCCGGCAATAAAAAGTGCAGATGCAAGTATAGGTAACTTTCAAAGAAATGTTGGTGATTATACAAACTCCATAAACAAAAGTTTTAAAGGAGCGTTTGGAGGTGCATTTAATATATTAGTAACAGAGCTAAATGAGATCAAACAAAAACTACAAGACCCTGCACTTAGTGGAAAAGCATTTGAATCATTAAGCAAACAAGGCGCTTTATTAGAGCAAGTTTTAGAAGGTGTGTCAAAAGAATTTGCATCAACAAGGCAAGAATCAAGAGCATATCAAGAAGCAGCAACAAAGCTAGGGCTTGCATTTGATATAAACTCAGAGCAGTTTCAAAAATTTAGAACCGAAGTTGGTAAAGGTGTAGATGATATAAAAGATATAAAAGATAGCATAAAACTAGCAGCTTCAGACACAAAAGGGTTAGATAGATTAATAGGAGCTGCGCAAGGCCTTACAGGTGCATTTAGTGTAGCTCAAGGAGCAGCCGCATTATTGGGAGATGAAAACGAAGAGTTGCAAAAAACATTTGTAAAACTACAAGCAGCAATGACCATTTTAAATGGTTTGCAAGCCATACAAAATGAGCTAAAAAACAAAGACAGCGTTTTTAGTAAAGCAATAAACTTTTTAAGAGGTCAAGAAACAAAACTAACTATAGCACAAACAGAAGCTCAGGCAGCCAATGCTGTTGCTACAAATGCAGGCGCTGCTGCTACTAGTAGGTTAGGTTTAGCCATGAAGGCGCTTGGGATAGGTGCTGTTTTGGCTGTTATTTCAGGATTAGTATATGTATTTAATAAACTAGGAGAAGCTACAGAAGAGGCAGGAAGAAAACAGAAATTATTAAATGATGTTATTAAGGAATCAAAAACAGCATATAGTGAAGCTATAAAAGAAGTTTCAACATTAAAAAATGAAGTACAATTAGCTAAAGATGGATTTATTAGCAAAGATGAAGTAGTAAAGCATTATAATGAAACAGTTGGTAAAGCAGCAGGGCAAGTAAAAACATTGTCTGAAGTAGAAGAAAAGATTACAAAGGATGGTCCTGCATATATACAAATGATGTTTCAAAAGGCAATAGCTACAGAAGCTTTTAAAAAAGCAGCAGAGGCAGCGGTTGATGCAGAAACAACATCTATAAAAGATAATCTTACAGCTATTGATATTATAAAAACATCATTTACTGGATTATTTGAAAGCACAACAGATAAAATTTTAGATGCAACTAATATATCAAAGAAAACAAAATTTCAAAAAGATAGTGATGATTTTCTTGAAATAGCCAAAAATGCTCAAGATAAAGCAGCACAAATAGCGAAGGATAGCAAATTAAATTTATTTGATAATAAAGGAGATAATAAAGGTAATAATGACGCTGCAAAAAAAGCACAGGACGATGCTAAAAAAAGCGCTAAAGATGCATTTGATGAATTAAAAGCTGAAGCAGAAGAACGAATAAAAATATTCAAGAAAATAGCTGACAATGAAAAAAATAATTACTATTTAAGGTTAGTAGGGTTAGAAAATTATCAAAAAGAACAAAAAGAACTTATTGAAACTGAACAAAAATATTTACTTAATGTACCAAAAATAACGGCTGGTGAAGTACAAAAAATTAATGGTGATGCAAAAAGAAAGCTTAATGAATTAGAATTTGATGCTGGACAACAGCGTATTGCCATTATAAAAAAGAATGCAGAGGAGGAAAAAGCAGTAACAGAACAACTTAGGAACGAAATTGATAGAACAGATAATAAAGATGCACAAAAAGACACTATAACAAAAAACACTAACGAACCATATTTAAAATTTGCAGAAACAAACGCATTAGAGTATAAAATTGACATAGAAAATCTAAACAAATCTCTACAACAAAAGAAAATATCTATAAAAGAATACAACGAAGAAAAAGCTAAAATTGATGAAAAATATGAAGAACGTAGCCTAAGCAATCAAATTGAAAATAACAAAGCCCTTATAGATAATTTACAAGGTAAAGGTATAGATGTAACAGATTTACTTAAGAAGCAGGCTGAGCTTGAAATGATGTTTAGCGATTTAACCACTAAACACTTTATAGAAAATGAAGAAAAAAAAGCAGCTAAACGTAAAGAAATACAAGATAAAAGTATAGAGCTATTTAATGAAGTATCTAAACTATTCGAAACAGCTGTTTTAGCTGGGTATGATAGAGAAAAAAATGAGATTCAAGACCAGATTAATGCAAGAGAAGAACAAAAAACAAAAGAAATTGAGGCTGTAAATGCAGAGGGTATTTCAGCGCAAGAAAAGGCCAATAAAATAGCCATTATAAATACAAGAGCCCAAGCACAAAAAGAACAATTAGAGCGTAGGCAACGACAAATAGACTTAGAAAGGGCAAGGTTTGAAAGAGCATTCAATATAGGTCAAATAATAGCAAAAACGGCTATAGCTGTTATAGCGCAATCTGAAAAACTTCCTTTTTCAGCTCCTTTAGTAGCTCTTGTTGCTTCTATAGGAGCAATACAATTAGCAGCCGCATTAGCACAACCATTACCAAAATTTGCAAAAGGCACAAAAGATAGTGGTAAAGCAGGGTTTGCAATTGTTGGGGAAGAAGGTGTAGAACAAATAGAAACAAAAGACGGTAAAAAATTCTTAACACCAGATGTACCTACTATTACCTATTTGCCGGAACATACAAAAGTTACACCAAAAAATGAGCTAATGCTACAAAAAGCACGTGAAACAGCTTTATACAACTCATTAAAACCTATAGAGTACAATGTAAATAACACACAGCAACAAATACAAATAGAAAAACTAGAAAATTTAATGGAACAAACTGTTTCTGCTATAAAAAGCAAGCCAGTTGCACATATTACTAATACTTGGAAAGGTGTAGAAACAAGTTACAAGGATGTAAACGGATGGACAAAATATATTAATAGATACATAAATAGTTAATGAATCAAAAAGAATTTACATACTGTTTAACCAATAAGGCAGGCTTATTTTACTATGTAGATAACAACATAGTAAAAACAACGCCCACTCCTACCCCATTACAATACTCACCAGACGGTTGGAAAGATCAACTAATAAACTATGCTCGTAACGAAACCTATTATGGCATATTTAGAAGCTACACCATACCCCTAAAATTTGTATTTGATGGAGCTCAAATACTTAGAAGCAGGTTATATGTATATGGAATGGAAGATGTTGTAAACCTAGTCATCAATCGGTTGAATTATGATACTGGGCAATACGATTTATTCTATACAGGTGAGATAGACTTTTCAAAATTTGAGGATAGCATAGATGTTTTTAAAGTTAATGTAATAGAAGGTGGGTTATCTAAATATGTAAAGGCTTATGAAAATGTTAATCAAGAAATACCATTAAATAAGGACTTTATTAAGGTGAAGATGGATGGGATTAGAATTAAAAGCAAATATACTTATGCTATTATTAAGGAATTTAGAAATGAAGAAAACCATACAATAAATTGCCGTTTTGCAATTTCAGAAGGAACAGTTTATAATGTTATTGCTGGTAATTCCCCTGGACAAGACCTTTTAGGATGGACTAATACTACTGACGATAGGTGGATTATTAAAAATTTAAGTACTACTAACGCACTTAATTTAGTAGTAAGTGGGTCAATAAAATTTATAGTTGATAAACTCACCTTACCATCTGCAAATGTGGCAATTTATTTTCAGAAAAAAGGGGGTTCAAATATATACATTCAACCATTACAAGACCTTTTAAATGGTCCATATACAAAAAATTTCAATTTTAACATTACTCTAAATGCAGGAGAATGGTTATATCTTTTAGGTTACATAGACACATATTCTGGTGCAACTAATTCTTTTATACGTTATGAAGAAACCGAAATATATATAGAAACATTATCAAAACTTAAAACAACTACAATAAAAGCAAAAAAAGCATTATCCTTAGGCAATGAATTAATAAAAAAAATAGCCGACAACACACATAGCTTAGAATCCAACATACTTAAAAACACCACTATTGCTATTAGTTGCGGAGATGCTATAAGAGGCATTGACAATCCTATTCTAAAAACAAACTTTAAAAACTTTTTTACATCATTTAATAGGAATTTAGAAATAGCAGGCTACATAAACAACAAAAAATTTATTATAGAAGCTAAAAAAACAGCTTATAATAACACATTATTATACGATTTTGGTGAAATTAAAGACGCAAAATTTGATTTTTATGAACCCCTATTAGCCAATTCCATAAAACTTGGATACGCTAATCAAGAGTATGACGGATTAAATGGAAGAGACGAATTTAACAATACAAGCGAATTTAAAGCCCCCATTACAAGAGTTAATAAATTATATGACCTAACTGCACCATACAGAGCAGATATGTATGGTATTGAATTTACACGTATTAACTTAGAAAACAAAACAACCACAGACAACAACAGCGATAACGATGTATTCATGCTAGATGTAGAGTATGACTTTACAGATGCGGATGGCATAGAAAACTATAAACTAA